>OLSC01002298.1_pt1 | contig 13799 bp, 10 predicted proteins | sample 1672881 | NCBI WGS metagenome assembly OLSC01 (sample SAMEA3136733, study PRJEB25190) | human gut metagenome | biome: human gut; feature: human-associated habitat; material: faeces | place: Austria | collected 2013
GCCCACTTATTATAATTGCGGATGGCCGTATCGCCCACGCCCTTGGCACCGGGGCCGGGGATCTGGTTTTTGCAGGCCACGCCGTTGCACACGGGGCAGGCCTTGCAGTACTGCCCGATGCACTGGCGGGCATTGTTCAAAACATCAGCGTAATTCATATCGCATCCTCCTATTCAGGCTCTCTTTTTCGAGCGGAACCTGCAAATTCCAACCGTTCTCTGCCCACATCATAGTCCGTTTTTATGGGTTCGTCAAGGGGATCAGCGGGTCCCGCTTTTTCTAACGAAAAAATGTATGGCGCAGAAACGTTGATTTTTAGATTTTTCAAATTTTTTCAAAAAAATCCTTGACAAAAGTCATCCTTTCAGGTATTATAGTGGAGCGCTGAGGGCCACGGCCCGAAACGCTGAAAACTGAAGATGTGGAAAGATGGCTGAGTTGGTCTAAGGCGCACGACTGGAAATCGTGTAACGTGTCAAAAGCGTTCTGGGGTTCGAATCCCCATCTTTCCGCCAGAAACCCCGGAACGAATGTTCCGGGGTTTTTCTGTTGACGTAAAAAGGAGTTTCTACAATGTCTGCTGCTATTACGATTGCAATGCCGCGCATGGTGCCGAACCAGCTGCTGGCAGAGGCTCACGCCAAATATCCCGAAAGCCTTGCCCGGGCCGGGGCAGAGATGCGCTGGATCGAGCTGGACGACCCCGAAAAGGCCGTGCAGGATGCGCTGGCCTGTGACGGCCTGCTGCTGCCGGGCGGCGGCGATATCGACCCCAAATTCTATGGGCAGGAACGCATCCCTGCCTGCGGTGAGCCCAACGTTCTGCGGGATACCGCCGAGCCGCTGCTGCTGCGCGCCTTCCTTGCCGCCGACAAGCCGGTACTGGCCATCTGCCGAGGCATCCAGCTGATGAATATTGCGCTGGGCGGCGATCTGTATCAGGACATCAACCCCTTTGAGCACGTCCCCCACAACGACCATTGGGGCAAGATCCACACCGTCACCGTGCGGCGGGACACCCTGCTCTCCCGCATTCTGGGGCAGGATACCGTACTGGTCAACAGCCAGCACCATCAGGCGGTAGACAAGGTCGCTCAGGGCCTTGTGCTGTCGGCCCTGAGCGAGGACGGCATCGTGGAGGGCATTGAGAAGCCGGACGCAAAGTTCTGCCTGGGCGTGCAGTGGCACCCTGAGTGGCTCAGCGCTACCGACCCCGCCATGCAGGGAATCTTTGATGCCTTTGTGGCGGCCTGCAAATAAATTATAAAAAAATCAAAGCCAACTTGAACGATTTTTAAGCTCTGGATCGTATTCCTTATAAAGAGAACAGGAGGTTCTGCCATGAAATCTTCCAAAAAGCGTTCCCGCGCCGTGGTCACGGTAGTGGCCTGCATTCTGGCGGTGTGTCTGGTGGCTGCGCTGGTCCTTTTCAGTCTGGTCAACAGCAAAGTCCGTGCCTTACAAAAGGGGGCGGCCTTTGAGTTCAGCTATAACATCACCGCACAGGACAGTGCCAGTACCCCGGCCCTGTACAATATTCTGAAACAGGTGGGTGCAACTTCCGGCGATGTGGCCGGGCTGTATTCGCCGGGTCAGCTGCAATTGTACCTGTACCCCTCCGGCGGGCTTACCCGCGCCGAGACCGGCGGCACCGACTTTTTCACCGACCTCTATATCGATGCCAACGACACCTACTTTGATGCCGGGCGGCTCTACCGCACCCTGCGGGATTCCATCGCGGACAGCGCGCCGCTGGTGGGTGCGTTCCTGCCGGAGTGGTCTCTGCCCAACTACATCACGCAGGCCCAGCTGGCAAAGATCCTCGGCGTGCCCAACACGCAGGTGGCCATGCAGGAGATGTCCGGCTATACCATAACCCTCAGCCGCCAGTGCATCGTCCACCCCGATTATGCCAAGAAGGGCTACACCTACTATCAGTTCCCGTCTGAGGGGGAGGACGCGGCTGTCCTTGTGGTGGGCCTGCCGCTGAAGTCCCTGCTCTTCGATGACACCATCCCCGTGGATGTGCATGTGGAGATCCCCGCCCACGGTGTCAACGCAGCCCTGAGCGGCACGCTGGAAGCCGGTGTCAACAGCCTTTCGGCTCCCATCAGTGTCATTTCCGACAGCGACATCGATTCCATTGTCCAGCTCCGGGAGCGTCTGGAGCAGTTTGCCGATCTCATCAACACAGCGTTAAAGCGTGTGCAGTAACAAAAAAGCAGAGCCGTGCAGCGTTTGAACTGCACGGCTCTTATCTATTTCAGCGCTTATGCTCAATGTGTTCCTGGATCCATTTGCCGCCATCGCCGCTGCCCACCGCACTGTTATAGACAATGCCGGTCAGCTCACTGGTCAGGTCGGACTTCATCTTTTTGTACTCCTGCTCGGCCTGATCCGCAACGCTCTGGTCACGGCCATTGTCCCGCAGGTACTGGCGCAGCTCTTTCAGGATGGCGTTGAACTCCTTGTCACACTCGCCCTGAACACCGGTCAGCTTGGCGGTTTTGGACACCACGATGGAGACCTTCATCCCCAGATTGCGCTCCTCCACCGGGTGAGAGATATACTCATCGTAGGCCTCGTAGATCACGCCGTAGAGCTTGGATTCCGTCTGCTTCTTCAGGTTCTGCAGCTGGCGGATGTAGCCGTTGATTTTGGCATCCACCTCATTCTCCGAAGCAGCGGAACTGCCGGAGGCAGGGCTGCTGCCAGGGGCCTGACTGCCGGCAGCATGGCTGCCGGAAGCCGCAGAGGACGCAGGCACCGAGTGTGCGGCACTGGAACCGGACACTGCGGAGCTCACGCTGTCCGCCTTGCCTGCGCTGGCGGCAGAGGAGACCTCACTGGACGAAGCTGTCTCCGAAGAGGAAATGCCAAGTTCCTCTTCCAGCTGTTCCAGGAAGGACGAAACCGGGGATTCTTCCGTCACCTCACTGCTGACGGCGCTCTCGCTGGAGGCGGCGGCGCTGGAGGGTTCCTCAGCTTCCCCGCCGGACAGAGCGGAGGACGGCACCGAGCTGGCCTGCGCCTCGGACACAGGGGTGCTTTTCCGCATCCCTGTCAGGATCAAAGCAGCTGCCACGGCCACCACAAGAACAATGACCGCAGCCAGCTGATAAAGCTTCTTTTTCTGCATCTGGCACAAAATTCTCCCACTTCAGATTTCGTTCCCGGCCTTTTGCCGCACAGGAACAGGTCTATCATATCATCCCCGGGGGAGAATTTCAATGGATAAATCGTGAAAAATATCGCCTAACTGCCTTTTTATGACCGGATTTCGTCCCATTTCACAGCCTGCCGGAGACGCGGTCAGTCTTTTTTCACGGCCACAAGAACGCGGATCTTTCCGCCCGCCGCGCTGCCGTGGGCATCGTACCAGCCGATGAGGCTGTAATCCTCGGCGTTGATCTGGGAAAGGGTGGTGGCGTAATACTTGCCCTTGTACCACAGATACACCTGCATGTCATCGGCAGTCTCATAGCGGGTGGAGCCGCTCCGCACGGAGGCCGCCCCCAGCTGATCCACCGTGACTGGGAGCAGCTGGGCCATGGTGCCCACACTGCCGGAAGCAGTCTTGCGCACCGAGATACCACCCGCCAGCACGGGATACTTCACGCTGGTCCTATAGGTGGTCTGCTCACCGTTGACATAGCAGACATAGTTTGCGCCGCTGCTCAGGTAATCCAACACCGAGCTGACCACGCCCGTGGTGCTGTTGGCACCGATCTTGAGCAGATAGCTTGCCAGGCTGGCGGTGCTGCTGGTCACGCTCTCCCACAGGGTGCTGCCGATGCTGCCATCGACCAACCCATACAGCAGGGTGCTGGTGGAGGGCATCACGCTTTCCACCGCACCGGCCACAAGGTCAGAGGCGCTGGAACCGGTGGTGTTGGAGGTGGACGAGCCGGAGCCGGTGTTCGTGGTGGAGCTGGCTGCGGTGCTGATGAGGTTGGTCACATCATCCAGCACACCGTAGGTCCACAGGTCGCCGGTGGCATCGTTCAGGATGAGCCGGTCAATGGCACCGTTCTCATCCACGGTATAATAACGGACATCCGAGGCAGAAAGTGTCACCCCCGATAGGCGGCTGGGACTTACTGTCCCAGCCAACCCCTCCGCTGTCGTATCCAGGATCTCCACATCCGAAGCAAGGGCCGCATCGCCCAGCGCTGTGCCGTCCGCACTGATGGTGCCGCTGACCGATTGGCCGCTCAGGGTCTCCACGTTCTCACCGTCGGCGTTGACGGTGATCTTCACCAGCCAGCCGGCGGGAAAGTTCAGGCTCTTGTCCACATTCACGGTGCGGGTCACGCCATCGGTACAGGCCACCTGCACGCTTTGGAGCACATCCGCGCCGTTTTCTTCGGTCAGGCTGCGGGAGGCAGTCTGCACCACGCCATAGAACACGCTGTCGGCTTCCTCGCCGGTCAGAACGGCCACCGCCTCGTTGTTCATGCCCAACAGCAGGGTGACCACCTGCCCCACTCCGCCGCCGTTGAGGGACGAGAGGACCGATGCCGCTGCCGAGGAAGCCAGTGTATAGCTGGTGCCTGCCACTGTCACACTGGTGGGGGCGCTGGCGCTGGGCGAGACCGCCGTGATGCGGCCCGCCGCCTTGCGGGAGTAGATCCAGACCGTTCTGGCGCTGGCGCTGTAATAGTAGACATCGTAGGCGTTCAGAGCGGCATCTGTGGCCACAGTATCATTGCGGTAGACCGCTGCCGGGACAAAGGGCAGCTGGGTGGTGCCATCGGCCACAAAGGGGCCCTCCACACTGCTGAGCAGCACTGAGGACAGGTCGATCCGGCCATCCGTCACGGTAAAGCCCAGCGTGGCGGCATAGGTCTGGTTCTCAGCGGTGCTGGCTGTCAGGGCATTATAGAAGAGCACAGCGGCATCTCCCAGGGTCAGGCCCTGCCCCTGCACGGCGCTCAGACCGGCCCGCAGGCCCAGGCTGCCGGCCTTGTTGAGCTGTGCCGCCGGGAAGCTGCCGCTCAGAGTGGTAACATCATAGCCCAGCAGCTTGAGGGCGGCGGTACAGGCCTCTTCCAGCGTCACACCGTTGTCGGGCCGGAAAGAGCCGTCGGTGTAGCCGCTGAGCCATCCCTGCTGGACGGCAATGCGGAGATAGGGGGCATATTCGTTTCCGCTGTCCACATCGGTGAACAGAGTGCCGGTGTTTCCCTGCGTGGCGGCGCTCTCCCGGTAGGCCGAGAATGCCACCAGCAGCTTTGCCAGCTGGCCCCGGGTCAGGGCGGTGCTCAGGGCGGAGGCCTGTTCGCTGGTCAAGCCGCCCAGCGTCACGGCAGTCTGCACCGCCGCATTGCTGGCAGCGGCATTTGCCGGCACCACCAGCATCGAGCAGGCGATGCTCACCGCCAGCAAAAGGGAAAGGATTCTTTTTTTCATGGAAGATTCTCCTTAAGATCGTGTTTCCTCTATTCCAGGCTCCCCTGCCAGGGGAGCTCCGCAAGGCGCTGGCGAAGCCAGACCGAAGCGGTGAGAGGTTTAATCATATCTCAATGCTTCAATGGGGTTCAGCCTTGCGGCGCGCTTGGCAGGCAGGTAGCCGAACAGTACACCGATGCCCACCGAGATGCCAAAGGCCACCAGCACCGAGGTCATGGAGGGGGCCACCGTCAGTTCCATATCCGACACCAGCAGCGGAAGCACCCGGTTGGCCAGAGCGCTGAACAGATAGCCCAGTGCAATGCCAAGCAGCCCGCCCAGCGCGGAAGTGGTGGCTGCTTCAGTGACGAACAGGGCAAGAATGCTGCGTTCCTTGGCACCCAGCGCCTTGCGGATGCCGATCTCCCGGGTGCGCTCGGTGACGGACACCATCATAATGTTCATAATGCCGATGCCGCCCACCAGCAGGGAGATGGCTGCAATGGCGGTCAGGATCGCCACCACCATGTTGATCATGCTGGTCATGGTCTCCAGCATCTCGCTCAAGCTGGTGATGAAATAGCCGTCCTCCGCGTGGAGGATGGATTCGATCCCTACTACCAGAAGATTCTTGCCCTCATCGGCAAGTTCATCGCTCACCAGAACCACACCGTAGGAGCTGGCGCTGGTCTTGCTGATGCGCTGGGCGGTGGTATAGGGCACAAAGATCATGTCATCGTCGGTGCTCTCCTGATCGGTCGTACTGCTGACATTGGCTTCCAGCACGCCCACGATGGTAAATCTCTCACTGCCGATCTTGATGGTCTGGCCGATGGCGTTGCCGCCGTAGGCCGCGCGGGCAATGTAATCGCCCACCACGCAGACCTTTTTATTGTCCGTGATGTCCACATAGGTCAGGCCCCGGCCCTGGGCCAGCGTGCGCCCCATCATATCCAGGTAGGTCTCACTCACGCCCTTGACGCTCGTATAGCCATAGGTGGTGGTATCCACCTTCACGGTACTGTCCAGCGTGGTGGTGGGTGACATGCCGGTGAACACCTCCGGGTGGCTGTCCACGATATCGTACAGCTGCTGCACGGTCACAGTGCGGGAGCCGCGGCCCGTGATCTGGACGCTGAGGATATTGGTCCCCATCTCAGAAAAGCTGTCCTTGATGCTCTGGGTCATGCCATTGCCCAAGCCCACGATGACGATGACCGCCATGACACCGATGATGATGCCCAGCATGGTCAGAACGGTGCGGAATTTGTTGCTCCAGATATTCTTGACTGCTTCGCGGAAGGTCTCGTAGATCATGCATCCCCCTCCTGTTCTGCCGGTTCAAAGTTCAGTGTCGGCTGAACGATGGCCTCCGGTGCCCGGGCATCGCCATCGTAGACCACGCGGCCATCCTCCAGCCGGATGATGCGCTGGGCCTGCACGGCAATGGAGTTGTCGTGGGTGATGAGCACAACTGTGTTGCCCTGCCGGTGGAGCTGCTGCAGCATTCCCAGCACCTCGCGGCCGGTGTGGCTGTCCAGCGCGCCGGTGGGCTCGTCGGCCAGAATGACCGCCGGATTCCCGGCCAGCGCCCGGGCAATGGAGACGCGCTGCTGCTGGCCGCCGGAAAGCTGGCTGGGCTTGTTTTTCAGCTTATCGCCCAGCCCCACCTGCTCCAGTGCCTCGCGGGCCCGGCGGCGGCGCTCGGCGCGGGGCACGCCCGCATAGATCAGCGGCACCTCCACGTTTTCCAGCAGATTCAATTTGGGCAGCAGGTTATACTGCTGGAAGATGAAACCCAGCATCTCGTTGCGCACCTCGGCCTGCTCATTGCCGGACATTTTGCCCACCTCCCTGCCATTGAGCCGGTAGCTGCCCGCTGTGGGCACATCCAGGCAGCCGATGATGTTCATGCAGGTGGATTTACCGGAGCCAGACTGGCCCACGATGGCCACGAACTCGCCCTTTTCAATTTTCATGCTGATGTGGTCGGCGGCTTTTACCGTGGTGTCACCCATCCGGTAATATTTGCACACATCCTCAAATTCGATCAGAGCGCTCATTGCGGGCCACCTCCCGGTGCGCCGCCACCGTTCGGGCCGCCGCTTCCACCGCCGCCCTGACCGGGCCCGCCGACCACCTTCATCTCCTCCATCTGTCCGTCAGCGCTGACAGAGGCGGTGCTGCTGGCGGTGTAAGCCACGGTGTCGCCTTCCTGCAGGCCGCTTGTTACGGCGATGTAATCATCATCGCTGGTGCCGGTGGTCACCTTGACATAGACATAGCCCTCCGGGGCGGTCATGCTGGGGTCGGCGTTGGCAGCGCTGGGGGAATCCTTGGTCACCAGCACATAATTGCCCCGCACCACAGCGGCATTGGGGATGGAAAGTGCGTTCTCGGCACTGGCCGTCGTGATCTCGGCGGTGGCGTTCATGCCGGGCAGCAGGTCGCCGGTATCGTCGATGCGGATGGTGACGGGATAGGTGGTGGTGCCGCCTGCCGTGGTGCCCGCCTTGGACACGCTGGTGACCACGCCGGTAAAGGTGCGGCCAGAGATGGCATCCGCGGTGATGGTCACGCTCTGCCCCTCCTTGATGGAGAGGATCTCCAGCTCGTCCACATTCACCGTCATCTGCAGGTAGCTCAGGTCGTAGATGGTGCACAGGCTGGTGCTGCCTGCGGTATTGCTCACGGTGTCGCCCGCCTTGACCTCCTTGGAGATGACCGTGCCGCTGATGGGTGAGGTGATGGTATAGTTGTTCAGCTGATCCTCGGTGTCCTCCATGGACATCTGGGCACTGCGCAGGTTATCGGAGGCGTTCTGCACCTGCTTGGTCAGCTCCTTGCCGGAGATCCTGACCAGCGCGGTATCGGCGCTGACAGAGGAGCCCTCTTTCACGCAGAGGGCGGTCACGGTGCCGCCGGTGGAGGCGGTGATGGTCTGCTCGTTCTGGTAGCTGAATTTTGCCGATGCCAGCGCACTGACCCCGTTGACGCTGGCCGTTGCAGCCTGCGCGGTGGTCAGGCTGCCGGTGTTGTTCACCGCAATGGTCACGGTGCGCACCAGCAGGTTCCCGCTGCTCAGGGCATCCGCACCGGAGACAGAGCGCACGGTACCGGAGACGGCCTCAAAGGTGCCGTCCAGCGTGACCTGTGCGGCCTGCCCCACGGTAAAGTTCGCCGCATCCGCCGCCGGGAATTCCAGCGTCAGCAGCAGGGTGGAGGCATCCCGCACAGTGGCCACCTCCTGCCCGGCGGTGACCACATCGCCCACCGCCACCTTGTAGGAAGCCAGCGTGCCGCCGATGGTGCTGCGGACGTATTGGGCATCCACGGCATCCTCGTAATTGCGCTGGGCCTGATCCAGCGAGAGCTGGGCTTTTTCCACACTGTTGGAGGCATTGGAGCTGTCGATGGTGTAGAGCACCGTTCCCTCTTCAATGGTGTCCCCCACCGCAAAATCGGCGGTGAGCACAGTGCCGGACACCAGCGCATTGACGGTGTAGGTGTTGGCTGCGGCAATGGTGCCGGAGCCGCTGAACACATTGGTGATATTCCGGCGCTCCACCGCGCTTTCCAGATATTCGGTATCTACGCCTGCCGGTTTTGCGCCCTTCCCGGGCAGCAGGAGCGCACCGGCCACTGCGGCTGCGCAGGCGGCAGCGGCAATGCGCTTCCAGTTGCGCCTTACAAAAGGTCTCCAGCCCTTCGGTCTTTGTTCTGCAGGCACTTCCAGCGCCAGATTGAATTCCTGGTCGCTCTGTTCCTGCGGCGTTTGTTTCTTTTTTCGCAGCATTGGTTGCCCCTCCCTGATGTTATGGCCGGGTGCAAAGCCGCACCCGCCCTTCTTCCAACAGTATAGCGGGGCTTTCTTAACATTCGCCGGAGGTATTTCTTAAGACTTGCTTAAGTTCGGTGGAAAAAGTGTAAAAAGCGACCCTCCCCGTCATCGCATTGCAATGCCGCCTCCCCCGAAGGGAGAGGCTATGCAGGCTCTATCCGAGGTGCTGCATTGGCTCCCCCTTCGGGGGAGCTGGCAAAGCCGTAGGCTTTGACTGAGAGGGTTGTCTTATTCTACCGGGAACAGCAGCGTCATGGTGAACTGCTCATTCTCCTGTTCGATCTTGCAGTCTGCGTGCATCTTATCCATCATGGTCTCGATGCTGGTCAGGCCCACCTTGGTGCTTTCCACTGCCGGGGGCGCGGGCAGGACATGGTTGCGGAACACAAGGCCCGCCCTTCCCTCCTGCCGCAGGAACCGCACCTCGATGGGCCGGGCCGGGTCGGCGTACTTGATCAGGTTGGAGCCGATGTTATCCAGAATGCGCCGGATATACTGCGCCCGCACGGTCAGGAGCACATCCTCGCTGCCCAGCTCCAGCGCACAGGCAAAGCCGCGCTGCTGCAGCATCTCCACCATCTCGGCCAGCGGCTCCTCAAAGATCTGGGAGAAGCGGGTCGGGGCATCCAGCTGCACCACGGTGTCCCGGGTGACCAGCGCGTACTCGAACAGATTGTCGGACAGCTGCTTGATCTGCCGGGCCTTGCCGTCGATCTTTGCCAGATATTCATCCTGCTGGGCCTCGGTCTCGTGTTTGTGGTGGCGCAGAATCTCGGTGTAGAGCAGCAGGGTGGTCAGCGGGGTGCGCAGGTCGTGGGACATCTCAGTGATCAGGCTCTTGACCTTGGCGGCAGCCTGAGCCTCCTCGGCCTGCTGCTGGCGCAGGGTCAGACGCAGGCCATCCAGACTGGTGGCCAGCAGGGCCAGCTCATCGTCTCCCTGGATCGTGATGGAGTGGTCAAGGTCGCCGCCCTCCATGGCCTGGATCTCCCCGCTGAGCAGGAGGATATAGCGGATGATCTTCCGGCTGCTCAGGAAGAAAAACAGCGGAAAAAGGGCAAAGCTGACAAGCAGCAGGATCTCGCACCCCTTGCCGTAATAGGCATCCACGCCGTTGTAATAGAACATGGCGGTGGTCTCTTTGTCCGAAAAGGTGAGCGAGTACATCGGGAGCCAGTGCTCGGCCGAAACGGCCGGAACCGCTTCCGTCACGTTTCCCCGCCCCTCGTAGACCGGAGCGACCAGCGGATAGGAGGAATAAAGCATCCGGGAGCGGTCATAGATGATGAACATCGTGCTGCCGTTCCGCACAGACCAGTCGTCCAGTTTGTCGATATCCCGGCTGGAAAGGCCGCGCCGGTCGATATAGCTCTGCAGCTCCTGCACCTGCTTTTCCACAGCCCTCTGCTGGGTTTCCGGCTGGTCAAAATAAAGCCACAGGGCTTTGTTCAGCACGACCTGCATTCCCACCAGAAACACAGCACTTGCCAGTGCCGAGAACAGGATCATCAACACCAGCTTGCCGGAAAGCCCCAGCTTTTTACGCATGATTCTTCTCCTCCCCGGGCACAAAGCGGTACCCTTTCCCCCACATGGTCTGCAGACGGGCGGGGTTCTGCGGGTCTTTTTCGATCTTCATCCGCAGATTGCGGATATGTACCATCACGGTGCCGTTGGAGGTGTAGAAATAAGGTTCCTGCCACACATCCTCGTAGATCACCTGCACCGGGAAGATGCGCTGGGGGCTCTGCATGAGCAGCCGCAGGATCTTGTCCTCCGTCTCGGTCAGGTCGATCTCCTCCCCGTCCACCCAGACGCGGTTGCAGTCCAGCGCCAGCTTCACGCCATGGCTGCACAGGGTCAGGTTTTCGGCCCGGGCCGGGGCCTGCCCCTTGCCCTGATAGACGCAGTACCGCCGCAGCAATGCCTTGACCCGGGCGCTGAGCTCCGCAAAGGAAAAGGGCTTGGGCAGGTAATCGTCCCCGCCCGCGGTCAGGCCCAGCAGCTTATCGGACTCCTGTGATTTTGCCGTGAGGAACAGGATCGGCACGGTGGAGAGCTTGCGCAGCTCCTCGCAGACGCGCAGGCCGCTCATACCCGGCATCATAATATCCAGGATCACCAGATCGACCTCCGGGCGGAACACCTCCAGTGCCCGGGTGCCGTTTTCGGCTTCGATGATATGGTATCCCTCGCCGGAAAGCAAGATGCGCACGCCGTCCCGGATATCCGGATCGTCCTCCGCGATCAGAATGGTCTGCTCTGCCATGGTCTTCTCCCCTTTTTGTCATTCTCGGTTCTAGTATAACAGCAGTTTCCTGCATTTTCCATGAAATTTTTCTAAGGATTTCTTAAGAAAACGCTTCTTCCGGTCAGCCCCTGCTGCGGGGACAGAAAAAAGGCATCCCCGCACTTCACAGAACGAGGATGCCTTTCTCAAAACGGTTTTCTGCCCCAAAGCGCCCGTTCCGGCGTGGAGCCGGGCCGGGTCTCCGGCGCAGAGGCTTACATCGCAAACTGGACGGCGCAGAAGGCTGCATAGATGCAGAGCAGCAGCACACCCTGCCAGCGGGAGAGCCTGCCCTTGAGCAGAGCGGGCACGGTCAGGAGGAGCATGACCGCGAACATCACGGGCAGATCCATGACCAGAGAGGAATTGATGCCCATGATGGTGGAGTTCTGCGGGATGCTGAAGGGCGACACCGTGATGGACATGCCGCTGACCAGCACCAGATTGAACACGTTGGCACCGATAACATTGCCCAGCGAGAGGGAGCCGTGGCCCTTTGCCAGCGAGGTGATCGCCGTGACCAGCTCAGGCAGAGAAGTGCCCAGCGCCACAAAGGTCAGGGCGATGACGGATTCCGGCACGCCCAGCGCCTGCGCGATCAGGGTACCGTTGTCCACCAGCAGGTTTGCGCCCACAGCGATCAGGGCTGCGCCGAGGATGAGCAGGCCGATCTCCTTGGCAAAGGACATTTCCTTTTCCGGCTCGTCCTCATCTTCTTCCGGGGCGGGGGCGTTTTTCATCGCCAGCACATTGCAGACCATGTAGGCCACGAACATTGCCAGCAGCACAATGCCGATGGGGCGGCTGAAGTAGCCGGTGGTGTAGGCCACGCCCGCATACAGGGCCGCTGCCACAAAGAAGAACAGCACCGGCACCCGCAGGCTCTTGGGGTCCACCTTGCCCGGGCGGACCGCAATGGTGATGGCCGCAATCAGGGCCGCGTTGCAGATGACCGAGCCAATGGCGTTGCCATAGGCGATCTCGCCGTGGCCGGTCATGGCCGAGGTGGTGGAGACCATGACCTCAGGCAGGGTGGTGCCGATGGACACCACCGTGGCACCGATGAGCAGCTCCGGCACCTTGAAGCGGCGGGCGATGCCGGTTGCACCGTCCACGAACCAGTCGCCGCCCTTGATGAGGCAGAGCAGGCCCACGATAAACAATAATACAGGGATCAGCATATAAAATCTCTCCTTTTTAATCCAAAAAGTATTATACCTGTTTTCCCTGCAAAACGCAAGCAAAATCGTGCATTTTTACCCAGCCTTCTCCACCTTTTTGGCGTTGGGGTAGATGCGCTCCATCCGGGCATTGTCAAAATGCTCATCCAGCAGCACATCCACCGCATTGGCCGGAGCCGCGCCGCTGGTGCGGGCATCGTAGCGGGCCAGCGCCAACGCACTGGTCACAAGGTTCACGGCCATGAACACGGCCAGCAGAGCGGTCATCCAGGGGCGGATCCTGCGCTTGACCGCCTTCATCCCCTTTGCCACCAGCGGGTAGCCATAGCGGATCCAGGTCACGGCCGCAATGCCCCAGAAGAAGCAGTACAGCAGGTTGATGCGCCCGCCCAGATTGAACTTGAAGCCGCTGTAATCCCAGAACACGGTGCCGAACAGCAGCTCTGTCACAGCGCTGCACACATACTCATACGCACCGCCCAGGATCACACCGAACCAGAAGATACGGCTCTCGCTCTTCTGTTCGCCGCCCCGCAGCAGGATGGCGGCCAGCACCAGCGCCAGCCCCCACACCACGCTGAACGGGCCCCAGACCAGGCTGGAACGGCTCATCCAGACCCCGGCGGTGATGCGGCAGAAGATGGTCTCCACCACATCTCCGAGGAAAGCCCCGATGACAAAGAGCCAGAGCAGGTCGGCAAGGGAGAGCTGCTTTTCGGCATTGGTGGTGGGCTCCGGACGGGCCGCAGCAGGGTACGCCCGCTGGATCCGCTTTTCCACGCTGGCGGTAATTTTCTGCCGCAGCCTCTCCGAGCCCCTGCCCAGCTCCCGATTCAGCTGCTCGAGCCGTGGGTGGCGGTTCGCATACCGGCTGACCGCCACCATGGCAGAGATCTGGTCAAGGACGGCCAGCGCCATGCCAACCCATACCACAGCGTGGAACAGCAGCGGCGGCAGGTGGGCGCAGAGCCGGAACAGCAGGTCGTTGCCCCAGCGGACTGCCGCCATGCCCAGCAGACCCCACAGCAGGGAGTATTGCAGGCAGACATAGCCGTCCAGATTGAACTTTTTATCGGAGTAGTCCCACCAGCGGCGG
>OLSC01002302.1_pt1 | contig 13775 bp, 18 predicted proteins | sample 1672881 | NCBI WGS metagenome assembly OLSC01 (sample SAMEA3136733, study PRJEB25190) | human gut metagenome | biome: human gut; feature: human-associated habitat; material: faeces | place: Austria | collected 2013
AGGTTATTAGCCCGGCAAAAGCGCAGCCAGTCGTCACTGCCGTACTGGCTGCCCTGAGATGTAAACAGAGCCAACAATAATTATAATATGTACCTGAGGCTTTGAGTTTCTATCATGGCGTACTGACGATGAGTTGAAACCATTGATATTAAGAGTATTGATATTGTCTTTCAGAATCGCTATTCGGGCATTAGTATCTGATGCCCGAATAGCGAATTGTTTATCATACCGATAGCTGGTATCGGCGCCGGTGGAATGCCAGTCGGCCGTTCACATGCATCGAGAAATAAAATCATCACTGGTTGTACAATTACCTAATGCCGACAGCATTTTATCGTACAACCGTTCCTTGATTACGTCGCTCAAATAATTAAGGCACGTATCGTTTAAGCAGCGTTCAAGGAATACAGGTGCCCGCACGGAATGCTCGTTAGCCTGCCTTTTAAGCCATATAACTTCATAGGAAAAAATACGGTTTGACTTTGCCCAGCCCATCAGACTGGATGAGAGTGGACTCCATGTGATTTTAACGTCCGGGGTGGAGGAAATAACGTCGACATCAAATATCTTGCCTGCGTCATGTAAAAGCCAACAAATAAAGGCTGCATAAAGATAATGACCTTTTCGGATCTGTTCTTCATCCTGTAGACCAATGGGGGGCAATTCAGTGCTGTACGCAAATTTTAAAGCGAGGAAAGCCGTCTCTAAACTGTTCGTTAGTAGTTCCCCTGTACCGGCATGGTGATGGTTTTCAGACGCAGGTAAAAGATGTATCCAGCATGTATATTACATCAATGGCTTAATGACCAGATTAGTGAAGGTACAGGCCTTCTCACTCAGGTCTGAATTTGGCAGACCGATATACCTATTGATTTACTGTAACCGGTTTGCATGTACGGATAAAATCGCACACTCTGAAAATAACGTTATACACGCAGGCTTACTTGGATAATCACGGTATATTTGCACATCCTTGATAGGCGTGTGCGGGATATCGTACTCATCATCTGTATCAAAGATAATGTCGTGGTCATACACTCCAAAGAGGGAGTCCCTGATTTTAAAAAAAAGCCCAGATATAATACTTATATCAACCTGTGAGTTATTGTGCCGAAACAGGAGTGGCAGAAGATTGTGTTTTGTCAGATGGCTTGCCAGAGCCTGCCACTTCCTCTGGTTTTAATGTCTGCTCACTGCCAGTATCAGCTGAAATGTCAATGTAACCGGACTGAGCAAGGGCCTTCGGTTCGAGACTGGCAATATAAAGTTCCACCGATTTAAACCGCTTAATGCTCTGGATGAATGGTAATATGTCGTATTTTCCATTCACACGATTTTCAGCGTTCAGTATTTTAGTAATCTTGTCCATAGCAACCTGCAGTGAGCTCAGGAGTTGCAGGATAATTCGGTCATGAACCTGTTGTGATAACTGACCGCATAACCACAACTGGTGTGCCTGACGAGTCAGGACGTTGGCGGTCTGGATAATATCCAGCAATTTATAGAACAATGGGTGGTTCCAGCGAATTTCAAATATACCATAGTCAAACCCTTCGTATGATGAATCATCCAGAAGTAGTCTGGCGAAATTTTTGTCAATCTGCTCATTGAGGGTATTTACATTACCCGTCAGTTCATCGTAAACACCGGAGAGCCATTTCTGAACTTTAGTGCTTGTCGCCTGGTCACCTTCTACCAGGCGTAAAATATTATAAATTGCATTGGAGATGGCGTTAAACTGGCGCAGGCAGGCTCTGTTTTTTTCATGAAAGTGTGTATAGAAATCACTTGAAAGTGGCTTTAATTTTGAAATGACCACCCCTAAAGCAAGGTTATTTCCAGCGTTTCGTTGATTACGCGGTTCAGTTTTTGGGGATGCGTTGCCAGCCATTATATTAACCTCTTCAGTTTTTCCAGTCTTTTGATGTCGGCCAGTTTTCGTTGATGGTATTCCGCGAGTAGTTCACGGATTGGTTTAATTTTTTTCTGTTTCCTGGATCATCTCCAGTTCCCAGTCCAGGGTATTTTTAAAACAACTAACGCTGTAACCTACGAGTTTAGGTTTAACAACCACGCCATGATGTTTAATTTTGTTTTTGAACCTGGGCGAAAAATCTTTCCATACAATTGTCAGCTTTTGCGACGATCCAACCTTTCTCAGCACAGGAGAAAAACGACCGGATATAAATCTTCCCCCGTTTGCATACGTGGTCTGGGATATCAGTTGATTCCGCGCCTTCCAGGCCTCCCAGTATTCATCCAGAAATTTTGATGCCTCTGATTTCAGTAACTCGATATAGCGAACCGAGTTCTCGATAACGATTTCCTGATGTGCCGTAATTATCGGGTTCATATCAACTCCTCCAGCAACACAGACTACAGGAATCCAGAAAGAGTTCTCTAAACTAACAAGGGTGTTTGCATTTTTTTTTAAATTTTTTTGTGCTCATGTCGTTGGCAAAAAAATAACTTTCTTGTGAGCTCGTCCAACAACCTCTGCCTGTGGCCCGCACGGTGTGCGTTCCATCCCCGGAAAACCACTCCACGCAACCGTGGAGATGGGAAAAGTAACTTTTTTGCGAACCAGTAATAGGTACCCTTATACATAAGTAACTATTTGCAAAAAAAGTACTAATGAAAGTGTAGGCGTCCAGTCCTGCCATTAGTACCTTTCACAGGAAAAAGTACTAATGAAAATCTATCCTCATTAGTACTTTTTTGATGAAAAGGTACTAATGAAACCGAGCAAAACTCTGCAGTTTCTATAAAAAGAGCCTAATGTTATGAGTACCAGTACAAGGTAAAAGGACAGGGCTTTTTTATAATTTAGTATCTAATAATATTAGTGCTTGTTTTTTTTGGTAGTATCTCTGAGATGGCTTTGATATAATAACAGACCTCTAGTAATCGTATGTAGCGCGATTTAAAAGTACTCTGGAGAGCGTATGGACGTACAACCCAACGTACAGACTGACACGGTCATTAAGGCGTTTCTCCGCTCGGAGTTGCAGTTGATACGGAGTCAGAAAAAACTACTCAGTGTGTTGCCTCGTGATCTCGCGTCCGACTACCGCTATATACCGGAGAACCTGCTGGAGCGGTTTTTCCATCCTGCCACTGATGCGCGTCTAAATAGAATTGCCCTGTCAGAAGCCAGGCCAGGCAGCCTGCTAGTTCCCGTGTCAACGGGAAGCCTGTTTTATGGGGTGAGTTAATAAAATTAATCCTGGATGACTCTCAGTTACTGAAGTTTGAAACGTACGGCAGACCTTTTGACAGTACCGAGATGAAACCAAATGAGCCATGCGAATTATTGAGCGGGAAGCAGTCTGTTTATAAACCCGTCGATCTTGAGTTATTCAGGAAAAACATCGTCTCTATACAGATGAATTTCCTGGTCAATCTATGGAATCTGGCCAGATTTAAACCAGCTTATGTTAGGGCTTATTTGGCCCTGTCTAATGACGCTTTCATATGCTCCTCGATACAGAAATGTCCGCCTTTGTGGAGGTGACAAATGTGGTTCTCTTTCCCCGGTTTATAACCTATGATACCGGACGACGTGATCACAAAGTATATGCATGAGGTTACGAGATTATGGCTGATGTTCTGGAAGGTTTCATCCCCATGGTAAATATGGAAAACTTACGGTTCGAATTTTCTCTTAAAGATTCACATGAGAATCTTAAATTATTTTGGCGATGTCTGGATGTTATATAAGTTAACAGGCTTCACATCCTTGATATCGTAATTTGATTAAGGTTAATTCAGGTTGGAGAATAACAGTGTCCGAGCATGCTTCGCTAAAATTAAGTTTTCTGAAAACATGAAGTGGTTTTTCCTGCCGGTCGACAGAACAGGACCAGATATACGTTAAGGAGAATTCGGGTAATGGGCTTAAAAAAGAGCGAAGTAAGCTAGTTAAATAGTCTGGTAGTGCAATAAAGTTAGTAGAATTTGATGCCAATAAATATCCCATAATAGTTCTGCATGGTCGTAAAGTTGTCGATGGTTTGGAGTAGATAAAAGGGGCAAATACAAAAAAAAGGTAGGTAAATGGCTCGGTGAAAAATACGCCATGTTACTCTAAAGTGTCGTTGTGAACAATGCTATTAACATTTTCGGATATGACACGTAAAACCATACAGAATCAATAAGAGAAATGTATTTTAATATAATTGTTGATTTTTTAATAAATGCGGGTATACGCTGGAATACTACTCACCCAAAGTCAATAGGGCTGTTGAAATTCTCGGCGGGATACCGGAAGCTGACTATAAAGACTATTTCCTGCCATGTAAAAATCCCTTCAATCATGCACCGGACAGGTATTATTCCTGCCCAGCATGCAGTGCAAAAAAATGACAAGTTGCTATTATGCGTTATTCTTAGTCCGTTGTTCCCTTTGAATAAAAATAATTAAGAATACATGGAAAAGCAGCTTTACACACCGCAAGTATCATCTGCCATATCACTTTTGTATCGACGGGAATAACGAAGCCGTCAGATGAGAAGTTTATTTCATCTTTCAGACAGCATCCATAACCGCTTGCGTACGGTTTCTCCGGACCTTCATGTCCGTTGTGCCTCTTATTTACTCCTGCTTGACGTTCATACAGAGTCAAAAACTGGAGACCTTAAAAACCATTTCCTGATTGTATCCTGAAACTTGTTCAGGAACTTCCACCGTTAAAAATGACTACATGTCCATTCGAGAAAATCAGGTTTGAAAAAGAGCTGGGCGCTATGTTTTCAGCCAGCCCTGATACTGTCAGCATCCGTCTGGCCGAATACCTTTTGGGCCCATCCCGTTTTCTCCAGATGATAAAAACCTGACCGTAAGGCGAGAGTTGAGGAAATGCGGTGGTTCATATGATGTAGCAGGGAGACGTCAAAGGCGCCCATGTCAGGTTCACCCGCTGCGGTCATGCAGCGCACCATCCATTTGTTGAATGCGTTGCTGGTCATAATTAGCGCATATTCCAGCTCCGACAGCTCCGGGCAGCGATCCGACACCAGATGGCGGGAGGAAACGATCCGGCCGTCGTTGATATCGTCGTGATGGGGGTTAGCACTCTTTTCTGAAGTCATAACGATCCTTAGCAATGAATGTAAAATTATCAATAAAATAAGAATATTTTATTGATAATTTGTATGCATGTTGTTGAGGTAAAGATGTAGCTTTTTAGCGCAGGTTTACCAAACCTGACGAAAAACACAACATCGCTCGCCGCAAATTAAAAAAATAGCCGCTGGCGCGCAACGCTCACTTTCGATAGGGTAAACGTTATGGACGGTACTACACTGTTGCCGCTGATCGGGATACCGATCGTGGTTATTGGTTTTGCATTGCGCTTCAACCCGCTGCTGGTGGTCGTGGTAGCGGGGCTGGCGACGGGTTTGCTGGTCGGTATGGATTTCGGCATGCTGCTGGAAACCTTCGGTGAGAAGTTCGTGAACAGCCGTTCGCTGGCCACCTTCATTCTGATCCTACCGGTCATTGGTCTGCTGGAGTATTACGGGCTTAAGGAGCTCGCCCAGGCCTGGGTGGCGAAGATCGCTAGTGTCACTTCGGCGCGTATTCTGATGCTTTATTTTGTTGCGCGTGAAGCCACGCGCCGGGCTGGGGCTGATGTCGTTGGGCGGCCATGTCCAGACGGTGCGTCCGCTGCTGGCCCCGATGGCCGAAGGAGCGGCGCTGAACGAATACGGCGAAGTCCCACAGCACATTCGCGACAAAATCAAAGCCCATGCCGCCGCGTGTGACAACATCGCAGTTTTCTTCGGAGAAGATATCTTTATTGCTTTTGGCGCAGTGCTGCTAATTGACGCGTTTCTGAAAGAGAACGGCATTCAGGGTATCGAACCGCTGCATATCGGCCTGTGGGCCATTCCAACCGCCATTGCGGCATTAATTATTCATATTACGCGCCTGCTGAGCCTCAATGCCAGCATCCGTCGAGACATCATGGCATGGCGAGCAGAGCAGAGGATGCAGGAGCCCACACAATGATGACGCTTATCACCATTAACCGTGTGTATTACCTGATTGGTTTTGTCGTGATGCTGCTGGTTGTCATGACCCTTCGCGATCGCGCCAATCCAAAGCGTTTTACAACCGCGTTGTTCTGGTTTTTGTTTGGCGGGATCTTCCTGTTTGGCGACCTGATGGTACAGGAACTCGGTAAATCCTTGGCGTACCGCATCATCGGCGGCGGCGTCATCGCTATCGCCCTGCTGGCGGGATTTAGCCTAGTCGGGATAGGGTACTATAGAATGTCCACCGAGGAGGCGCGAGTTGCCTCTTCGAACATACTCAAGAACTGACTGTTCCTGCCTGCGCTGATGATCCCGATGGTGACGGTTATCGGCACCCTGTTCCTGAAAGGGGTGTCGATCGGCGGCGTGTTCCTGCTCGATCAAAAACAGCTCACCCTGGCGGCGCTTTCCGTTGCCTGCGTTGCGGCGATCCTCACCGGCTGGTGGCTTACCAAAGGAACGCCGCTGCATGCTGTTCGTCAGTCTCGTCGTCTTGTCGATACTATCGGCTGGGCGGTGATCCTTCCGCAGATGCTGGCCATGCTTGGCGGGGTCTTTATGGTGGCAAACACGGGCGACTCGGTGCAAAAGGTAGTGAGCCTGTTTGTGAACCCGGATAACCGCTTCATGCTGGTGATCATTTACTGCGTGGGGATGGCACTGTTCACCATGATCATGGGCAATGCGTTTGCGGCCTTTCCGGTATTAAGTGCCGGTATCGCGTTGCCGTTTCTGATCAACGTTCATCACGTGAATCCGGCGCCTCTGTTAGCGTTTGGCATGTACGCGGGCTATTGCGGCACGCTGATGACGCCAATGGCCGCAAACTTCAACATCGTTCCCGCCGCTCTGCTGGAGCTGAAGGACAAATATCAGGTGATCAAAATCCAAATCCCGACCGCGTTAACCCTGCTGGTGGTGAACGTGTTCTTAATGTATTTCCTCGTGTTTCGCTAAGGAGCTGTCATGGAATTAACGCAAGATAAGGCTGACGCGTTTGCCCGCATTCCTTTGACCTATTTGCGCCTGGAAAAACCTCGTCTTTTTCAAAACATGAACCCTATTACAGCAAAGTTTCCAGCGAACAGCTTTGCATTCCGTCACGTGATACGTGGGACATTATCGTGGCGGTGGGCCGGGTTCTGGATAAAATCTGGAAAGACGGACATAACTATGCAAAGGCGGGTGTCATGCTCAACGATTTCCGTCACTGCGGAGTTACCCAGCTACCGTTATTTGATGAAGGGAGGTCGTATGCAAACAGTGACGCGCTCATGAACGTACTGGATACGATCAACAACTCAGGTAAAGGAAAGTATGGTTTGCCGGTCGGGGCATCGCACCGGCGTGGTCAATGAAGAGAGATATGCTCTCTCCAGCCTACACACCGAGGAGGGACTAGATACCGATGCTACACTCTGAGGCATCGCAATCAGGAGAAATTCCGTTCGTCTGCTGGTGGTTGATATTTGCTCTGTTATTGCCATTTGGGTATAATGTAAGGACCAAATGGAGGTTTGCTATGAAAACATTTAGTTTGTCCTCAACTCCAGCCAGACCACAGCGCCTCTGGCAGGTTGCCGGGTTAAATAATGCTGATGGCGTAGCGCTGCTGGGTCAAATCAATGAAGGCCTGGACGGGAAGGTGGCGAACCGGATCACTGACTGGGCCAGAATAACCCAAAATGACCTGAGAAAAATGTCCGGTATCCCGTCGACCACATTTAGCCGCAGTGTGAAGGCACGTTTTAACCCGGAACAAAGTGAACGTCTGGTCCGGATTATCCGCGTCATTGATCGGGCGGTAGATTTGTTTGAAGGCGACAAGGAAGCCGCACAGAAGTGGTTGAACGAACCTAACCGGGCATTGAGCTGGAAAGTGCCAGCAGACCTGATGGCATCCGAGACAGGAGCGTATGAGGTCATTAAGCTGATTACGCGTCTGGAGCATGGGGTGTACTCGTGATCCTCTACAGGCTGACGAAAACCAAGTATCTTTCTACGGCCTGGACCGGATATGGTGCGAAAGAGGCTGGTGGGCGCTGGAATAGCGTGGGGGTGTCAATGGTATATGTCTCCGAAACGGCATCACTAACGATGCTGGAGACGCTGGTACACCTGCATGCGGCACAGATAATGGACTCTTTCACGCTACTGAGTATCGATGTGCCTGATGAACTGATCCAAAGCGCAAACATGGATGAATTACCGGGCAACTGGGCTGATGAGGATGCGCCTCAGGAACTGGCTGATTACGGAGATGCCTGGTCATTTACCAGGAGCTCGGTTGCACTGCGTGTTCCCTCAGCCTTATCGCCGGTGGAGTTCAATTATCTGTTAAATCCTGAGCACCCTGAGTTTTACGGGATTGTGCAGAAGGCTCAACAGATACCGTTCCGGTTTGATAGTCGTCTTAAACCTGACAGGAAGTGAAGCAAAGGAGGAGAGGGTGCTGTCATGATGCCTGGCGCTCCTGTCCGGTGTCACATAAAAAAGCCCGCCAGCGGCGCTGAGGGATCCCCATAAAACAGCGCTAATAAACCAGCACCATACTTCGGTAGGCTCTGGCGAGGTGGTTAAGAACGGTGCTCAGCACCGTTCGCCTTAATATTAGCGGGGAGTGTCGCAGGACATTCTCCGCTAACGTCAGATAAGAGATTACCCGCCGCGATTTAACACTGTTGGCCTGATACCTTACATGTAATCCTTTACTTTCTGCATGATAACCAATAAGCCACAGGACTATTGTGCTCAGCGTTGCCAGCAGGCTCAGCACCAGCATTCTTCCCGCTGAACGGCTGTAACTGGCCCGCAGACCGAACCCGAACCGTTCGCTTTTCTCATCGCGGAAGTTCTGCTCTATCTGCATTCGGCGACTGTATAACTTCATGATTTCACGTGGCTTAAAGTCGTCTGTGCTGCTGAAGATGAGCCACGGCTCTTTTGCTGAAGAGCGCCCGTCGCGAACCTGAGATTTGCGTTTTATACGACACCGTGAGTGCCGGTGTTTCCGGCATTTTGGTTCTTTCCTGTGCAGATAAAAATGTCCCTCACACCGGGTATATTCCGCCCGTGCAAGCGTGCCTGGCCCCAGATATTCGGGTTTACTGCTGGCCTGTAATTCCTGACGTCTGAACCAGGATTCACCTTTGCTGTTCAGGCGCATCTGGATATTACCCCTGACACGGCCAATAAAATCCCATCCGAGCGACCGGATATGCCGGAACCAGGCATTCTGGAAGCCCGCATCGGTAACGATGATGACTCTGGCCGTCGGGTTCACCGCCCCGGCAAGGGCATCAAGGAAGGCCTTTTGTATCTGTCCATTCTGCTGCTTTTCTGACGGGACTATCCAGCTTAACAGCGGAAGCGAACGCCCATCGCAAAGCAGACTGGCGCGGAGCACATGATATTCCTGAGACGGATAGCCACTCCAGTCAACCGCAATAACACACAGCGATAATTTCCGTGTCAGCATGGTGATAATGCCATTGAAAATCAGAGGAATATCCTGATGGAGTGATTTATTGCCCAGTAGACGATCAACTCGTTTGATTTTGTTTTTGACCTGAGCAGCGCCGGGTAAATAACGTCCGATACTGGTCAGCGTCAGTGACGCGCCGTTGATTAAGGCAAGCGTGGCGTCAAGAAGGGCATTTTGTCGGTATTTGTGAAACGGAGCTAAAGCATCCCGGAAGAAATTCTGACATACTCGGCAGGCAGGCATAGAGGTGATCTCATTGAATTGATAGCACAATCAGTAGATCACAAAACTCTATGTCTGTCTTTTTTCACCCGCCCATTACTGGGGATTCCTCAGTAATGGGCGGGCAAAGACTACACACAGCTATTACAGGATGATTCAGGCAGTTTCTTCGTAAACGTTGTAATCCAGCTTTGCTCCACTGTAATTCTGCAGGCTACGGGCTTTATTCATCGCGCAACTGAACGCATTCGAACGATCGCCTGCACTCCCATTATGCCCATAGCGGGCAATTTCATACGGTTTCTCATAACTGCATTCTTCCAGCACAATAAAGGCTCCCGGTTCACTGGTCAGCAATTCGAAACCAAGACCTGCGGCCTTTGTATTCCTTAACTGGTAATATGCAGTAAGTGTCATATGTGATTCCTTAAAATAATACCGATACAAAGATGTTTTCACAGGCATTGTTGAGCCTGTAAAATTACTGATGGTTCAGAGTGCTTGTAAGTAATAATAACTTATTCAAGTGGCGCGTCAATTGGCTAAATAACCTAACCTTCATTAAATTTTGAAAGAAATACAATCAGGAAAAGTGACTTTAAAAATCTCTTTCGAACATGACGCTACTGATATCTGATATTGCCTGGATAATTTTGTCATAGGCGTACACTTCTATTTGGGCGTAAATCTTCAAACTGGTAGCTGAGTCGTTTCGTGAACATCAGACATGGGCGCAGCTGGCGAACAAGGGGGTTGTCCTGGCACTGCATTGCGTCTGCACAGAACCGTTACATTGGACGGCGCAGAAGTGGTAACCGGAGCATATCGACAGAGGGGAAAACTCATGACTGAACTCCAGCAGATGCCGGGATGCAGGGCAGAAACACGGCGGAAACCATCTTAAAAATTATTGACTTACCAGCTTATTAGCCCTGGGAGGATGGGGGTAAACAGGGTATAATGGTGTCGGCGCTTGAGGCTTTTTGCCTCATGATGTTGTGAGGCAGAAAGAAGAAAGCCCCGTAGGACGTTAATTTTCATTAACCAACCACACGAGGCCATCTGCTTGACTAGACACCAACAGAGTAGCCTCTTAGCTGCCGTAAGGCAAGGAGAAAAAGGCTATGAAACTGCCACCTAGTAACCTGTTATGGTGTGTATTAATAGTGTGTTTCACACTACTGGCATTCACCTACCTGACCAGAAAATCGCTCTGCGAAATCCGGTACAGGGACACAACCAGGGAGGTGGCGGCTTTTATGGCCTACGAATCCGCTAAGTAGCCAACCCCGGCGGAGGGCAACCTCCGCCATACAGGGGCTGAACTGTCTGGACATGCCTGAAGCGCTTTATGAAGGGGTTACCAGTGCGCTGGTAGCCCCTTTTTCCTGTAGACAGGAAAATAAAAAAGCCCGCACGATCGGCGGGCAAAGACACTCATCTATCTACACAGGGAGGAAATGAATCGCAAACCAGTTTAACACAGAGTATTACCGGTCATACCTGGTCACCAGTCTGAAATAGTCCAGTTCAGGAACACCTTCTATATCGCGAAACCTTCTTCATCAAGAGGGATTGGACTGTCTGACAGTTTCGTTGAAAAGCCAGCTTTACAGCTAAACAAAAACAATGGAGCATTTCCAATTGTCGTGGTATCGATATCAAACTTTTGCCGTTTTCAGCGCCTTGAGGATGTTCTCAAGCTGTCGCTTCATGCTCGCGGCACCTGTGCGAGGATGGCATGCACTGAATGGACCCTCGGTATCAGGGTCATATGTGTCTACCAGTTCCTCCAGCACAGCGATACAGTGAGATAAATGCTTGCTGGCGATATCTCTCTTTTCTTTACGCTGAGCTCCTGTATGGGGTGTTGAGGAAGCCAGGTGAACCGGTTTAACTGGCATAGTGAATCTCCTTTTCCTTATGAGTGATATCAGTTTTGGGTAGTACCGTTACCTGACATGTTGTTAAGCGCTTCTATCAGTTCAGGGGGAGCTGGTGGCAAGTCCTTAAACTCTCTTAACCAAGCTTTGATGCTTTCCGGCTCGGCTATGTAATCATTATCAATAACAGAGTTCTCAAACTGATCTGAACGCTTCATATCTTGACCTTTTATCAAAGAAATGCCGGTAGGAATGGAGAAATACGGTACATGCAAATAATAGTAAATATAGAGTGGACGTCAATACGTTCATTTGTTCGATAATTAATTTCATAAAACACAATCAGGAAAATAATTAATCCTTATTTTTCTGTCGTCTTTAATATTCCGATATGATGCATGTTAACTCACAAAAACTCTGGATGATTCTGAATGCTAGAAATGACTAAGGAATTTATAACCGCTTTGGTATGCATCTCCCGTAAGCTGTAAATAGCTTCCGGTGAGAATAAGGGGTTGATGGCCGTTATTTAATTGGTATCCTGGTGTGCATGAATGGAATATTCACTCATACCTTGCCAATATTTTTGTTAAACAGGGGTTCACGAATGAAAACTCAAAAAACACCAGCCACTCACAGCGACATTCTTTTTACCCATATCGTGAATACGCTGGTGGACCTGGCTAAACATGAAGGCACTCTAATGACGTTTGAAGGACTTCTGCGGAACGGTATCGAGGTAGATGAAGAGATGATGGATAGCATGCTGGGGGTGAGTCAGGACTCAGCTGCTCAGTGCGTGGTTCAGCTAAGGGATTGTGGCGCCATAACGAGCCCTGCGGTATATGAGATGGTTACACACGTTGAGCAACTGGCGATGCGTTTAGCCCCAGACTGGTGGAAGCAAATCGTGCCATGGTCGGTTCAGCCGCTGCGTTATTACCAGAAAGAGGCTATGGCAAAACGCGAACGATTTATTGTCCGTCATAGGGAACGGCAGTACCCCTTCCTCGTATACGTAACTGGTCAGGTAGAGTATACCGCTGTATGGCACGTACGTTACAGAAGGCACGTTCCTGGTAGGTAAAGCGAAAACCATACATGATGCCCTTGAGTGCGCAAAAGAAGCTTTTACGCGGGGTGAATGGATTGTCCAGGATGAAGAAGGGCGGGATGACTTCATTGACCACCTGGCAGGACGTGACCAGGGGCCGGTGAGTTTTTCCGAAAGGACTATAGAGATCCGCGATAAAGGTGACAGGCTGGTGTTAACAGGCAATGCCCGCACGCTGGAGTGGCACCGCCATTTAACCAGTCCTGATGAGATTGAAAAGATCAAAGCACAGCAAACAGACCTCTATCAGAAAGCAAGCTATGATGTAAGCACACCTGTTTTAGTTCCATGCATTTTTTGAGAGTTCCGGTTTTTCAGCCATCAGCCGGTACTCTTCCGGTGTCAGGTTATTCAGGGATTCATGAGGCCGCTCGTTGTTATATTCCATCAGCCAGCGCCCGGTAATTTCCCGTGCTTCATTCAGTGTTCTGAACAGGTAAAAATCCAGGATTTCTGTCCGGTATGTTCGGTTGAACCGTTCGATAAAAGCATTTTGTGTCGGCTTACCCGGCTTGATAAATTCGAGCTGTACGCCATGTTCTTCGGCCCATTGTGCCAGCGCCAGCGAGACCAGCTCTGGCCCGTTGTCCATCCGCATTTTCAGCGGGTAGCCGCGGTTTGCCACGATCCTGTCCAGCACCCGGATGACTCGCTGAGCCGGGATATTCAGGTCGATTTCTATCGCCAGTGCTTCACGGTTAAAATCATCCACCACATTAAAGGTTCGGAAGCGTCTGCCGCAGACCAGCGCGTCGTGCATAAAATCGATGGACCAGCTCTGGTTTAACGCTTGCGGTGTCGCCAGTGGTGCGGGATTACGCACAGGCAGCCGCTGTTTTCCCTTGCGGCGAAAATTCAGTTTCAGCAGGCAGTAAATCCGGTGAACACGTTTATGGTTCCAGGTATTACCCTGCCTGCGCAGCAGCTGGAACAGTTTCTTAAAACCGTAGCGCGGATAGCGTTCTGCCAGCTCAGTCAGCGCGTGGATCACTGGTTCATCACGCCGGGTATCGGGCTGATAAAAATACACCGT
>OLSC01002311.1_pt1 | contig 13704 bp, 7 predicted proteins | sample 1672881 | NCBI WGS metagenome assembly OLSC01 (sample SAMEA3136733, study PRJEB25190) | human gut metagenome | biome: human gut; feature: human-associated habitat; material: faeces | place: Austria | collected 2013
TTATTTTCAAAATTTGATGGAGAAAAAAATATTTTGGACGATGCACAGTTACCGGATGATACTGCGAAAGTAAAAGTAGTGTTTGACATTACAAATTATGATCTGGATAAAGCATATCCGCTTACTTGGGCAACAGGTATCGGAGGATGGGCATCTGGTAAGCCAACAGGGGTAACCATTGACCAGAGTGGTACTTATGAAGCAATACTTGATTTTGCTAGTGAGACCGATGGAATTGGAAAGACGATTTCAAGTGCTGATATTAGTGCGGCGTCTATCCAGCTTGTATTCCAACTGGGAGAGGCAAAGCAGGAAGACATCGCAAATACAAAGAAGATTCATGTAAACTTTAAGGCTTGCTATGCATATAGTGCATCCGACGAGGTGAAGGCAGCTCCGGTAGTACCAATTGTTGATGTTACACCGACTCCGGTTCCGACAACACCACAAGAAACACCTGCACCGACACCTGGGAATACAGCAACACCAACGGCAACACCTGACACCAACAGCAAAAAGGTTATTCCAATTTCTAAAAAAACAAATAAAGCAAATGTTGTAAAGAAGATCAAAGCAACGAAAAAAACAGTTGTGATCAAAAAAGGAAAAACCAAGAAAGTAACATTTAAGCTGACAACAGCACTCAAAAATACGAAAACAACAGATAAGATCAAGAGTGTAAAATTATCTGGAAAAAACAAGGCTAAAGTACTGAAGAAAACCTTAGGGAAAAAGACTTGTACGATTAAAGTAAAAGGTGTTAAGAAAGGCAAAAGTGTTCTGAAAATTAAGATTGGAAAGAAACAAGCGAAGGTAACGATCAAGGTAGTATAGTGTAACACGAAAATAGAAATAAATTGCAAACAAGCCCGGCTATTTAGTCGGGCGTTTGCAGATATATAAGATGATGTATGTCAGAATGGAGGATTAGGATGAAAAAAATATGGGGAAAGCGAATAGGCACTGGTGTACTTGCAATATCTCTGATGCTTAGCAGTTTACCGACACAATTGTCGATTGCATTACCACATAAGGCAAAGGCGGCGGATACAGAGTTTAAGAGTGAGGCATTTGATTACGGAAAACTGCCGGATTCTACGGCAGCTAAGATTACGAGAAAATCTCTTACCGGCAGAGAATGGACAGGAGAGGATAATAATTTAGATATTACTTCGGTGAATACATTGCCGGATAGTTCTAATTTGGTTCCGTATGCAGATATTGCATCTGCATATGCCGGTGCCAAAGATTATGCAAGAGACAAGTCGTCGTATTACCAGTTACTTACCGGAGAAGGACAGGACTGGGATCTGACCGTATTTGATAATCCGGCAAAAGCAGAAGCAGCCGGTGCATTCCAAAATACGGACTATAAGATGGATGCGAAAGATGGCTGGAAAAAGGTCACTCTTCCGGCCAGCTGGACAAGCTATGGATTCGATCACTCAATCTATACGAATTCAGCGATGCCATTTGAAGAAAGTACAGAGTTTCCATTGGCACCAACGAAGAAAAATCCCGTGGGTCTTTATCGTAAAACTTTCACGGTGAAAGATTCTATGCTGCAAAAGAATGGAAAGGTTTATATTACTTTAGGTGGAGTAGAGTCGGCATATTATCTATATATTAATGGAAAGGAAATCGGTTATAGTGAGGATAGTTATGATCCACACACATTTGATATTACAGATGCATTGAATGATCCGGGTAAGGAGAATGTACTTGCCGTAAAGGTATATAAGTTCTGCGATGGAACATGGATGGAAGATCAAGACATGATCTATGATGGCGGAATCTTCCGCGATGTATATTTGACAAGTACACCTACAGTGCATGTACAGGACTATACATTAGCGACAGATTTGACAGACGATTATTCTACAGCTGATCTTAAAGTGAAAATGCAGACGATCAATGATTCTGCAACAGAATCATCGAACATGGCTGCGCAGCTTAATTTGTATGATGATCAGGGAAATTTATGTGCTACAACGCAGGAAGATATTGCAGCAATCGCATCCGGTAAACAGACAGAGACGTCACTGCAGATGCAGATTACAGATCCAAAACTTTGGGACAGTGATCATCCAAACCTGTATACAATGGTATTATCTTTGTATGATAAAAGCTCCAAACTTCATTACGAAAGTGTGAGTCAAAATGTAGGATTTCGTAAGTTGACTTTTACATCGACAAAAGTGACAAATGATGGAAAGTATAACAATGCAACCGACCATTATGATACCGTTAAATTAAATGGGAAACGACTTCTTATCAAAGGCGTGAATCGACATGACACCGATCCGGAAACCGGCAAATATATTTCCAAAAAGGTGTATGAAAAAGATATTATGTTGATGAAACAGAATAATATCAATGCAATCCGTACATCGCATTATCCAAATGATGATTATATGTATTATCTATGCGATAAATATGGACTGTATCTAATGTGCGAATCGAATAATGAATCGCATGCATTGATCACAGATGAGGATGCAATAGCAACACTTGAAAAGGCTGCAATGACAAGACAGACTGCTTCGTACGAAAGATTTAAGAATACGACAAGCAACTTGTTTTGGTCTATTGGTAACGAAAGCTCTCAAGGATGGACACAAAGAGATGGTAATTATGCTAACGGCGCATTTGCACATATGGTGCAGTATTTTAAGGATCGCGACGATAGCAGAATGCTTCACTATGAAGGTATGAGTGGTGGAGACAAAGGCTCTACGGCAATTGATATGATAAGTCATATGTATTATACACCGGACAGCATTATTGGTTATGGCACAAGTAAGAGTCAAATGCCGTTCTTGCTGAATGAGTATGATCATGCAATGGGTAATGCGGTCGGCAATTTAAGCGATTATTGGGATGTTATCCGCAAATATGATAGTATGCTTGGAGGCTTTATTTGGGATTGGGTAGATCAGTCCAGAAAAGTCAAGATCGGAGAAAAAGATTGGAATTATTATAGCAGTAAAGATGCTCATCAGAGCGGTTTGAATCAGTTAGATGGATACTTCCTGGGATACGGTGGTGACTGGGGCGACACCGGCGGAGACGAAAACTTCTGCCAAAATGGTCTTGTGTCTGCAGATCGCGACCCACAGCCAGAGTTGAAGGAAGTGAAATATCAATACCAGAGCTTTTGGTTTAAATCCGATCAGGATAAGTTGACAAATAATGAATTAACGGTAAGCAACGAAAGTATTTCTGCAAAATTGTCCGAGTATGATGTGACATGGGAATTGCAGGAAAATGACCGGATCATTTCACAGGGAACACTGAATGATGAAGTTCTTCCGAAAGAGGAGAAAAAAATCACGGTTCCTTATGTGATGCCGGAACAGCTTAAGTCTGGTGCAGATTATTATCTTAATATTCATGTAAAGACAAAAGAAGATTCAGACTGGGCGAAGGCAGGTTACGAAGTTGCATATGCGCAATTCACCATTGATGCTAAAAGTACAAAAGTGGCACATACTTTGAATGGAAAGAATGTGCAGATCAAGAAGCAGAGCCATTATTTTATAGTATCCGGCAAAGACTTCCGGTTCAAATTGAATTTGGATACGGGATTACTGGAGTCCTATTATTACAAAGACCAATTGCTCATGAAGGAAGGTCCGAAGCCTAATATTTCCAGAGCAAAGCTTGACAATGATTCTTCTCATTTCAAGGATATAATGAGTTATCTGACATTAGATGGGGAACCAACGGTGGGAAAGAGTACAGATGGTAATTATATGCTTACCACGAAATGGAATTCTTCCTATCTGTTGGACAGCAAAACAAAGACTCCGGGAACGATAGAAATGAGTTATTTGATCGAAGATACTGGGGCGGTAACGGTACGTATGAAACTCGACTTTACGAAAACAAAAGTCAAGAAGTTTATTAAAGTTGGAACACGATTGTCGCTTGCGAAAGGGACAGAAAATGTCTCTTGGTATGGAAATGGTGATGATGAAAGTTACTGTGACAGACAGACTTATACGAGGGTAGGAGCATATACTTCTACGGTTAATAAGATGTTCTATCCATTTGCAAAACCTCAAGATTGTGGGAATCTGACAGGTGTGAAATGGATCCGTCTTGACAATGAAACAAATGGAACCGGAATGTTGATCTGTGGCAATGAGGATGTCAATGCATCTGCTTTACATTTCATGACAGAGCAGCTCGACAAAGCAAAACATGTCAACGAGTTAAAGCCACTTACCAAAACATTTGTCACTGTCGATGCTGCAGTCAGCGGAACAGGTAATGCGTCTTGTGGATTTGATACGTTAGATCCATACTTGGTGAAAAACAACAAAGTGTATGACTATCGTTACACATTGGTACCGGTCAGCAATACGGATGACAGCATGACTGTTGGTAAGGAGTACAGGGATCAGACATTTGATATGGATCAGGTTTCTTATGAAAAAGTTGATCCGGTGGTGACAGACGGAGAGCCTGCAGCTGATCCGGTCGATGAGGATGAAGCAATTTTGAATCCGCCGAAAGAAGATGATAACAACTGTGGAAATAATAGTGGCAGTAATACTGGAAACAATACCGGAAATAACACTGGAAATACTGGAAACAATAATACCGGTAATAACGGTGGCAGCATAAATAATGCCGGGAAAAATCCGGGCACAAAACAGACTGCTAAAGCTCCGAAGAAGGTTACGAAGATCAAAGTGAAGAAGCTGAAAAAGGCATTATCACTTCGCTGGAAGAGTCAGAAAAATGTGACCTATCGTATTGCGTACAGTACAAGCAAAAAGAAACTGTCCAAGATAAAGAACGGAAAACTCAAAGCCGTAAAGGGAACGAAGGTTATCAAGGTGACAAGCGCCAAAAAGACCATTAAGAAATTGAAAAAATCTAAGAAATACTATCTTAAGATTTGTGCAGTCAGTAAAAATGGAAAAAATATTGGCAAGTGGTCCGGTGTTATTTCAGCAAAGACGAAATAATGTTGTGAATTTCGTATCATGATACGGTAAAATTTGAGAAGATACCTTAGAAACAGATGATTTTTAGGAGTCCTTCTGTTATAATGAGTCAGGCGCTGTGAGCGTTACTCTTTATAACAGAAAGGACTCATTTTGTTATGAATGAAACATTTATGAAAGAAAAACCGGTATTTTCATTGTTGGTATCGATGGCATTTCCCATGGTGATATCGATGCTTGTCAATTCTTTATATAATATTGTGGATAGTTATTTTGTCGCTAAGATCAGTGAAGACGCGATGACGGCACTATCACTCGTATTTCCGGTACAGAATTTTATCAATGCTGCCGGTATTGGTTTTGGCGTTGGAATGAATGCGGTTATCAGTTTTTATTTGGGTGCAAAGGATTATGAAAAAGCAGATATGGCAACGACGCAGGGACTGCTTTTGTCGGCAGTGCACGGTGTGCTTTTGACCATAGTTAGTATTGAGATCATGCCGTTTTTTCTGCGTTTATTTACCGAATCAGAAGCGGTTGCAGCTTTAGGAATACAGTATTCCGATATTGCATTTTCTTTTGCTTTGGTCGTCTCGCTCAGCATGGCATTTGAGAAGATCTTTCAGGCAGTGGGGCGTATGAAAGTGACAATGATCAGTTTGCTGATCGGTTGCTGCACCAATATTGCATTAGATCCTGTCCTGATTTTTGGACTGGGATTTTTCCCGGAAATGGGGATCAGAGGTGCTGCGCTTGCTACGGGGATCGGACAGGTATTAACGCTGTGCGTTTATTTCGTAATCTGTAAAATACGGCCATTGTCGGTACATGTGAGAAGAAGTTATTTACGGCCGGATAAACATATGGTTGGAAAGTTGTACGCGATTGGCATTCCTGCGACTTTAAATATGGCGTTGTCTTCCGTGTTGATCTCTGCACTGAATGCAATTTTGGCAGTGTATTCCGAAGCCTATATTTTAGTACTCGGGATCTATTATAAGCTGCAGACATTTTTATATCTGCCGGCGAATGGCATTATCCAAGGGATGCGTCCGCTGATCGGTTATAATTACGGTGCGGGAGAACACAAGCGTGTGAAAAAAATCTTTGAACTTGTTCTTGTAATGAATGGTTTGATCATGTTAGGTGGAACGGTGATCTGCATGACGATCCCGGCAACTTTAATGGGACTGTTTACGCATACTCCGGAGACGATCCGTGTTGGAGAAACGGCACTTCGATTGATCAGTGCAGGCTTTCTAACATCTGCGATCTCTGTGACAGCCTCCGGGGCATTAGAAGGATTAGGGAAAGGAATGCAATCGTTAGTAATCTCGTTGTGCCGTTATATTGTGATCATCATTCCGGCAGCGATGTTGTTGAGTTACGCAATAGGAGCGACGGGAGTATGGCATGCGTTTTGGATCGCAGAAGGATTGACGGCGATCATCTCTATGTTAGTATTTCGGCATTGCAAAGCATATTAACCCAAGGTATAATATTTTCAAAATGACACCAAGGCGGACAAAATGCGAATATGATTCGCAATGCACAGATATGCCTAATGATTGGAAGTATAAGATTGTATAGGCGTGGAGGATAGTTATGATTCAGATTAGCGAGATTTTGGAACTGTCCCTATTTAAGGACTTTAAGATAATATGTGGGGAAAAATACCTTAATAATTTAGTGAATGCGACGGTTATTTTGGAGTATGAGAGCAGCCGGATCGATTATGAAGGATATGGTTATGGATATTTTGTACTGTTATCCTATTTCTTTGCTGATTCTGATCCGGAATTGGTCAATGGGACACTCCGTACCTTGATCCAAAAGCAGGTATCCGGTATTGCAATTAAGATTCAGCCGGATCGGGAACTGCCGGAAGATATTATCAAGTTAGCGAAATTGTATCATGTACCGTTGTTTTCTTTTTATGAGCAATTTATGGAAGATCTGATCATATGTATCAATGAGTCGATGAAGACGCGTGCGCAGTATGTTATTGCAGAGGAAAAATTAAATTCTATTGTGAACGAAAAACATAAACCGTCTACCGTAGAAAAAATTGCATTGGAGATCAATCCGCACTTTCATCCGAGTATTATTACGGCAAATATTACATCGAGGGATATGTCGAACAACTTGAAGATCCATACATATTTTGACAAGTTAATGTACCGTCAGTATCGTGACACAAAAGTACACGATTATTCTTTTGTAAAGATGGGGCATGGCATTATGCTGATCTGTTCTTATCAGGAAGATAATATACCGGAGGATTATCAGAATATGCTGCATCATATTAATGATATATTGGTAGAGGCGGGTTTTTTACCTGAGTCGTATCATATTGGTATTTGTGATGAAATTTTGCCATTAGATCGCTTGAATGAGGCTATCATTAAATCAAAAAATGCAAATATCGTCGGACAGTTTTTCGAGCAGACGGATACAGCGTATTCCCAGATCGGAATTTACAAATATGTTATGTCGCTTGTAAATAATCCGATGCTATACCATGAGGTAGAGGAAAGCGTATCCATTTTGCAAAAGTATGATGCATCTCATGATGTCAATTTATTGGAAACCGTTATTTCTTATGTCAAAAATAATGGTGATTTTGCAAAGACGTCGGAGGAGTTGTTTCAGCATAGTAATACAGTGCGCTATCGCATTCGCAAAGCAGAACAGTTACTGGGACTGCCGGATTTTGCTACGGCAGAAGAGATGGCATTGATCATTCGCTGTTATTTACTGCATAATGTAATGACGTTGAATGATTGACTTAGCCGAACGGTGTGATTATATAACCATCAAAGATAAGCTGAACGGCAAAGCTTCTTTTACGAAAGAATTAAAAGCAGCTTGCAAGGTATAAAATCATATCTTGCAAGCTGCTTTTATAATGTCAATTGTTTTTAAGTTTTATTTGAGGATTTCTTTCATGATTTTTAAGAATTTTTCGTTCATTTCCGGTTTACCAAGGCTGACACGGTTCATGCCTACGTGAACACCGATCAACACATCCTGCTCTTCCAATTTGGTATAAACTTCCATTGTATCGATCGGAGCCTTAAACAGTATGAAATTAGCCTGTGAATCATAAACGCGGCAGCCCAGATCGCGGAGAGCCTTAGTGACTTTCTCACGCTCCTTCGCATTGATGTCGTGTACCATAGAAATATGCTCCTGGTCCTTCGTAGCTGCAGCAGCAGTTTTCTGACCGATGAAGCTTACATTCCAGGCATTGCTGGATTTACCGAAATGATCCGTCATATCCGGACTTGTGATCACATAGCCGACGCGAAGTCCTGCCATACCGTAGATCTTAGAAAATGTTCTCATGATAATGAGTGGCTGGTCGATTTCTTCTTTGATCAGCTTCATCATACTGTAACTATTTGGGTCATCGACAAATTCCATATATGCTTCATCAATTACAGTAATGACATGCTTTGGAACCTTACGGATGAATGCTTCCAGCTTAGCAGAGTCGATGAAAGTTCCGGTTGGATTGTTAGGATTTACGACAACTAAGATCTTCGTTTTGTCAGTAATAGCTGCCAACATAGCGTCTAAGTCATAGTTCATATCATCATCCAAAGGAACAGCGACCGGAACGGCACCATAATCATTGGCAACATCACGAAATGCCTCATAACTTGGATCACCAAATACGAATTCATCACCTGGATTAATGAAAAGTTCTCCAAGCATATTGATCATTGCACTGGATCCGGGACCAACGGCGATATTTTCAAATTTAAGGCCATACAATTCGGCAAGATTCGTTTTAAGTTCTATAGAGAACCAATCCGGATACACATAAGGAGTTTTTATTGCTTCCTCTAATGCGGCCTGTGATGCCGGTCCCAAACCATAAGGACTTTCGTTATAATTGAGACGGTACACATGAGGTGGTGTAGAGCTGCTCTTCTGGCGGGCTGCTCGTAAACTTTCTGGTTTTACCTGCATTGGCTCTCTAAGTAATTCTACATATTTCTGCATAATCAACACTCCTTTTTAGTCATAAATTCTGGGTCAACGTGTTCTGTGTGAGGTCATGCTTTGATTTGCTTATGACTGCTATGCCCTGCATTCTAATACGATTAAGATAGAAAAGCAATGTAAAAATTACAAAAAAAATCCATTTTTTTTTCAATATTTACATTTTTTTGGCATTTTTTCCAAAACGTTTGACTTTTTATGAGTGCCTACTTACAATTAGCAATTATCAGAACACAAGATATATGTAGTTTCGGAATCGTTTCATAAAAATGCAGCCGAAATAACTCGTTTTGAGAAGACTCCGAGAGTACATTTCTTAAGAATGGAGGAATGAATATGCAAGAGACGACAGCACGAGTTCAGTTTGACAAAAAATATCTGATTGCATTAGTTTTGCCATTAGTTATTGAACAAGTTTTAGCAGTTACTGTAGGCATGGCTGACATGATCATGGTGTCGGGTGCCGGGGATACCGCAGTATCCGGTGTATCCCTTGTCAATACGATCAGCAATTTGTTGATCTACATATTTAATGCACTAGCAACCGGTGGCGCAGTAGTAGCGGCACAGGCGTTAGGTGCCAAGAAGAAAAAGACTGGTCAGATTGTTGCTAATCAGCTTGTACTGATCTGCCTGATCGTATCCGTTGTCATATCGGCAGTGTGTATCGTATTTGACCGTGCGATCTTAACATTAATTTATGGAAAGGTTGAGCAGGCCGTTATGGATCAGGCCGTTACTTATTTCTTTATTACGGGTTTCTCTTTTCCTTTTATTGCGGTATATGACGGTGCATCTTCTTTGCTTCGATCAATGGGAAAGGCATCAATATCCTTGTTTGTATCTGCGATTATGAATGGTTTGAATATTTTATTTAATGCAATCTTCGTATTTGGTTATAATATGGGGATCGCAGGTGTTGGATACGGTACTCTGATCTCGCGCGTGGTAGCAGGTATTGTTGTTGTATTTATTCTGCGCAATGAAAAATACGATCTTCATATCGACAAGTATTTTCGGTTTGGCTGGGACGGTCAGATTATAGGCAAAATACTAAGGATTGGTATTCCGAGTGGTATTGATAATGGTATGTTCCAGATCGGCAAACTGTTTACACAGAGCTTGATCACCAGTTACGGGACGGCGGCGATCGCAGCCAATGCGACCGGAAGTACGATCGAGCTGTTAGCCACAATTCCGGCTGCGGCAATGGGATTAGCGCTTACAACTGTTGTAGGCCAGTGTGTTGGCGCAGGCGACTATCAATCGGTGAAAGAGTATTCTTGGAAGTTAATGAAATGGGCATATGTGATGTTATGGGGATTGAATATCGTCATCATCTTTATGACACCAACGATTGCAAGCTGGTACAATCTGTCTGCAGAGGCAGATCACTTGGCTCGTATTTTGATCTGGTATCATAGTGCCTGCTGTATGGTGATGTGGCCGGCAGCGTGGACATTACCATCAATTTTGCGTGCGGCAGGTGATGTCAAGTTTGTCATGGTCAGCTCCATTATCATTATGTGGGTATTTAGAATTGGTTTGGCCTATGTGATCGGTGGCTTGATGCAGCCGATGGGACTTGGTGTCTGGGGCGTTTGGATCGCCATGACGATCGACTGGTTTGCAAGATGCGTCTGCAATGCATGGCGATTAAAGAGCGGCAAATGGAAACGCGGTGCAGTTATTTAATAACGCAGACTACTATACTTGAATTTACTCGGTCAGATTTGACAAAATCGAAAAAAAGTGCTAAACCATAGTTGCAACTAAAAAACATAACATGAGAAACGAAACGCCAATTTAATATCGACATTCCGCAAACTTCCCTATGTTATCGATTTGTATGAATGGAGGAACAGACAAATGACTACTTTAAAAGTACAAAGAAGAAACATGGAAACTAAGGCAAAGAAACTCAGAAGAGAGGGCTATGTGACAGGCAATCTGTTTGGCAAGGAATTTGAAGGTTCAATACCGTTGCAGATTGAAAAGGGTGAAGCTGATCGTATTCAGAGAGAGTGCATGAAAGGAAGTCAGTTGTACTTAGAGCTGGAAGGCACGACTTATGATGTATTGATCAAAGAGTTAGATTTTAATGCGCTGGATCATCAGATTTTGGAAATGGATTTTCAGGCTTTGGTCAAAGGTGAAAAAGTACATTCTGTTGCAGAGGTAATTTTGCATAATAAGGAGAAAGTTCCAGAAGGTATTTTGGAGCAGCATCTGGAGGAGATCGCATATAAAGCCACACCAGAAAATCTGGTTGAGAAGATTGAGATTGACTGCACTGGTATGCACATTGGAGATGTACTTACTGTCGGCGATCTTGCGATTGCAAAGGACGGAAAGGTTGATATTCAGACGAGTTTGGATGCACCGGTTGTAAGTGTTGTAGCAGGTCGGAATGATACTGTAGAGGATGAAGAGGAAGCTGCTGCAGAAGAGACAGCAGAAGCATAATTCATGAGCTTGTAAACGGAATAATAAGATTATTTAACAGGGGATGTGGCATTTATGCCACATCCCCTGTTAGCTGTTTCTATGCTTTGTGATAAGGGTGTTTATTTATTGATCACGGATACAGGTTCTCCCCGTAGATATGCCTTAAAATTATCAATGGCAATATCAATAGCACGTAAGCGTGACGCGCGGGTAAGCCATGCAATATGAGCTGTAATTGCAGCATTGTCCTGATGCAGCAGAGGGTTGTCTCCCTTTGGAGGTTCATCCCGTATTACGTCCAAACCGGCGCCGTATACTTTGCCGGATTGCAGAGCATCGACCAAAGCTTCCTCGACGATCAAGCCACCGCGTGCTGTATTGATCAGGATCGTACCATCCTTCATCTTGGCAAAGGCATCAGCATCAAACGTATCCTCCGTGGAAGGTGTTAGTGGTGCATGAATGGAAATAACATCACTTTCCGCTAACAGCGTATCGAAATCAACCTGCTCAATAAAGTCATATTTCGGATCTGTCTTTTTGTGGCGGGAGTAGCTGATCACACGCATGCCAAATCCCTGCGCCATCTTGGCAAAGGCAAAACCAATCGCTCCCAGACCAAAGATACCACACGTTTTACCGTACAATTCAATCTGCGGTGTCAATACACGGCCAAAGGATTCATAATCTTCTTTGGTGGCGTGTGCCCAATCAACACGTTTGACATCTTTGGAATGAAGATCCACGTGATGACATACTTCCATAAGAAGTGCCCATGCATATTCCGCAATAGTCTGTGCACCATAGATGGTGTTGGTGATCACCATCCCCTTTTCCTTTGTCATAGGAACATCAAATTCGCCAAAACCATGACCAAGTGTTGCAACATATTTGAGATTAGGATGTTTGCTTAAGAATTCTTCATTTATATTGCTGCCGTTGACCCACACGCCGATAGCAGCGTCGGCATCTGCGATGACGGGATGAAGTTCTTCATTGCTGGGATAGCCGTCAAAATGCTTGATTACCAGCTCATCGACTTCCGGTAATTCTTTTAACAGGTTCCACTTTAAGTCCATATCTTCTTTTGTAATGTCCGGCTGAAGCACCGGCTCCGGGATAACTACAACTTTCATAATAAGCCTCCATTTCTTATATCCATTTGCATGAGCAGTGGATACATTTTCGTGAAATCCAAATGTATATTATATTGGATTGATTAACATATTAATTCAGTCAATAGCAAATCATATGGGAAAGAATAAGAGAAGTTCGTAAAAAAGTCAATCCATTTGAAAAAATTACGTAAAATTTGGAATCTGAACAAGTTTGTTTGTAAAAATTACAAAAAACGTCAGTTTTTGTTGACACCGCTTTGGATAAATGATAAAAATGTGCTTGTGTGAGAGATGCAAAGCAAAAATTTAATAGTAAGATCATAACGGCAAAGGCGCTGACAAAAAAGTCCCTTTGCCGTTTTCTTTTTGCAAAAGAAAGGAGTGGATGTATATGGTCAAATACATAATAAAGCGTGTGCTGCTCGGTATATTAACCTTATTCGTATTGATCGCGATCACATTCGCAATGACCAAGGTTATGCCGGTACAGTCCAAAAATATATCCGGTGATGTATTGAAAAAGATGGAAGCAACTTATGGATTAGACAAACCGCCGGTAGAACAGTTCATTATATATTGTAAGAACTTGCTGCATGGCGATATGGGAACCTCTTATAAGAAGGTTGGTAAATCCGTAAATGAGATCATCGCACAGACAATGATGCCAACGTTGCAGCTTGGTATTGTAACTTTTGTATTGGTATTAGTGGTTGGTGTCAGTTCGGGAATACTGATGGCACGAGCGAAGAGTAACGCAGTAAAAGGTGTTTGGCTATCGGCATTGACCTTTGGTGTCAGTGTTCCAAACTTTATCGTAGCATTGCTTCTTCTTATTATATTCGGTGTAGAACTGAAGATGTTCCCCGTGCTTGGTCTTACAACACCAATGCATTATGTGCTTCCGGCTATCGCCCAGGGATTGTATCCAATCTCAGCAGTTGCCAGACAGACACAGAATAGTTATGAAGAAGTTGTTAAGCAGGATTACATAACGATGGCAAAGGCGAAGGGAATCAGCAAACGGACATTATTGTTCCGGCACATTCTTAAAAATGCGATGCTTCCGGTCATTACCTATATGGGACCGATGATTGCATTCTTATTAACAGGTAGCGTCGTTATCGAACAGATCTACACAATACCGGGTATTGGTAAAGAATTCGTATCAG
>OLSC01002312.1_pt1 | contig 13684 bp, 10 predicted proteins | sample 1672881 | NCBI WGS metagenome assembly OLSC01 (sample SAMEA3136733, study PRJEB25190) | human gut metagenome | biome: human gut; feature: human-associated habitat; material: faeces | place: Austria | collected 2013
CACGCAGCTGTTGGTAGTACCAAGGTCGATACCAATGATCTTACTCATAATGAAAACTCCTCTCGAAAGAACAAATCTTGTTTATATGATGCTCAAGTTTTTGCTTAGCGGATGGTATATTCAAAACTCCCTTGCGGAAGTTCAGGCGTTGTTATTCGGCCACCACAACGGTCGCATGGCGGACGATCTTGTCGCCCAGCTTGTAACCCTTCTGGTAGACGGTGACCACCGTGCCGCTCTCCTGCCCGTCCGGGGCGGGGATCTGCTGCACGGCGTTCATGAAGTTGGGGTCAAAGGGCTTACCCAGCGCTTCGATCTCCTCTACATGGAGGGCTTCCAGCGCCTTGGCGGCTTTGTCCAGCGTCATGACCACACCCTTCTTGTAGTTCTCGTCGGTGGTAGGAGCGTTGGCCGCCATATCCAGCGTGTCGAGAATGGGGATGATCTGGTTCACGGCAAAGGAAATGCCGTCGTTGAACTTCTGGTCGGCTTCGCGGGTGGAGCGCTTGCGGTAGTTGTCGTACTCGGCAGCCATGCGCAGCAGCTGTTCCTTGGCCTGTGCGGCGTTCTGCTCAGCCGCGTCCAGCTTAGCCTTGACGGCTTCCATCTCGCGGGCCTTCTTGTTGAACCAGCCGCCGTCCTTTTTCTTGTCGTCCTTCGGGTCGGCAGCTTCTTCTGCGGCGGGCTCCTGTGCGGGAGCTGCCTGCTCTGCCGTTGCCTCCGGAGCGGCGGCGGGCTGCTGCTCCGCTTCCGCAGCGGGAGCAGTCTTTTTGGTTTCTTCGCTCATTCCAGATCCTCCTTATAGATCACAGTCCGCCGGGGTGCGGCAGCCTGCGGGGTGTCTTTTCGTTTGCCGCTCATGCCCTCGCCCAGCTGGTCTGCAAAGTAATGCAGCAGCGGCATCAGCTTCTGGAAGGGCATCCGGGTGGGGCCGATCAGGGCAATGGAGCCCCACAGGCCTCCGCCCACCAGATACCGGTCGCTCACGATGCACATGCCGGGGATCTGCGGCTCCAGATCCTCGCCCAGCAGCACGCTCTCATTGCGGTCTGCGGGGGGTGCGATGAGGCCAGCGGCCTGTTCCTCGTCGTTCAGCAGGGTGAGGATGTCGCCCACCTTGCCGTCCAGCTGCGGCCAGTCCAGCAGGTGCTGCTCGCCGCCCAGAAAGACGTGGGGTTTGACCGAGTCCTGCAGGATGGCGGCGGCGGCGCTGATGACGGGCACCAGTTCCGGGTCGATCTGACTGCACAGCTCGGCCAGCATCCGGCCGGACAGATCCACCGGCGCCACAAAGGTCAGGCTGTGGTTCAGCAGTGCGGCCAGGGCAGCGGCTTTCTCACGGGAGAGGCCGCTGCGCACCCGCGCCACCCGGGTGCGGACGTAACCGGCGGTGGTCACCGCCAGCACAGCGGCTGCGCTGCGGCCCACCTGCACCACCTCGTAATGGGCGATGCACAGGTCCTCGGCGCAGGGGGTGCTGACCGCGGCGGTACAGCCGCTGATGGCGGCCAGCGCTCTGGCGGCACCCTGTGCCAGCTTTTCCGGTTCATGATCCAGGCTGGCGAACACGGCATCCACCCGGGCGCGGGTCACGCGGTCCAGCGGCTGATCGTCCGTCAGCAGGTTGTCAAGATAATAACGGTAGCCCTTGGCGCTGGGCACGCGGCCCGCACTGGTGTGAGGCTGTTCCAGCAGGCCCAGCTTTGTCAGCGCCGCCATTTCATTGCGAAGGGTGGCGCTGGACACAGCCATGTCAAAGTAGTTGGCCAGCACACTGCTGCCCACGGGCTCACCTTCGAGACCATACAGCGCCACGATCGCCTGCAAAACGCGTTGTTTGCGTGCATCCATCGTCATAGCGCCTGCCTCCTTTTTGCTTGGCTTTTCTTGTTTAGCACTCCTTGTTCCTGAGTGCTAAGACCATTATAGCCAATTTTCCGGTGCTGTCAAGGGCTTTGCAAAAATGTTTTGAAAGATTCATAATTCTGTCATAAACCCAGCAAAACTCCCCCAGTCATCGCTGCCGCGATGCCAGCCCCCAAGGGAGGAGCTTCCGCCGCAGGCGACTGAGGGAGTTTTCGTTTTCTTTTACTCTTCCATCTGCTTTGCCAGAAAGGCCGCCGCCACGCTCACGGCCTTGCACTGGGCTTCGTCCGGCGTGGCGGTGCGGTCCTCGGTCAGCAGCCCCACCGCACCGGCCACGTCCCCCGCCGCGATGATGGGCACCGCGCACAGCAGCACCCGGGCGGCCCCTTCGCAGGGCATCAGGGCCCGGTCCGGCTCGCCCTCGTTCCGGTAGGGGCGGCGGGCGTCCATGAGCTTTTCCAGCGGCTGACTGATGCTGCGGTCGGCCAGTTCCCGCCGGCCTGCCCCGCTCACGGCCAGAATGTGGTCCCGGTCGGCCACAAAGGCGGTGAGGGCAAAGCTCTTGTTGAGCACCTCGGTATACTGGGCGGCTACGGTGCTCATCTCCCCGATGGGCGAATACTTTTTGAAGATCACTTCCCCGTCCCCGGTGGTAAAGATCTCCAGTGGGTCCCCGCGCCGGATGCGCTGGGTGCGGCGGATCTCCTTGGGGATGACCACCCGGCCCAGTTCATCAATGCGGCGGACGATTCCGGTTGCTTTCATGCTGCATTTCCTCCCTGTTTCCGGTTTTGCTTGCAATTGGCTGTGTCCATAGTATTTGTTAGCCAAGGTAATTTATACCTGTCATGCACGGTGTAAAAATCCCGCCGGGCGCGCCCCGTTTTTCTCTGCCCCTTCATTGTGTTTTGGGCGGGCTTCTGCTACAATAAACACAAATCCAACCACGAAAGGCAGGTGCCGGCATGGCACACATCCTCATTCTGGGCGGCGGGGCCGCCGGGCTGGCGGCCGCTCTGGCTGCCGCGCAGACAGACCCCACAGCCCACGTCACGGTGCTGGAGCGCAGCCCCCGCCCGGGCAAAAAGCTGCTGGCCACCGGCAACGGCCGCTGCAACCTCGACAACGAGGGCATCACACCGGAAAGCTACTCTTCTGCTGACCGCGCCGCGCTGGACGCGCTGCTGCGCACGGTGAACGCCGCCGACCCACTGGGCTGGTTCCGTGCGCTGGGCCTTTACACCCGCACCGATGAGACCGGCCGGGTATACCCCTACTCCAATCAGGCCGCCGACGTGCTGGCCCTGCTGGAGCATCATCTGGCCCGCTACGGCGTGGAGGTGCGTACCGGCTGCACCGTGCAGACCCTGAGCCAGAGCCGGGGCGGCTATGTGGTGCTGTTCTCCAACGCGGACGGTGCCGACGAGAGCTTACGGGCCGATGCCGTGGTCTGTGCCATGGGCGGCAGTGCCGGGCCGCAGTTCGGCACCGACGGCTTCGGCCCCCGGTTCGCCGCCCAGTGCGGCGGTGCACTGGCCCCGCTGTACCCCTGCCTGACCGCTTTGCAGTGTGCAAAGCCGGACAAGCGCCTGGCCGGCATCCGGGCCAAGGCCCACGCCGCCCTGTACAATGGCAGCACCCTGCTGGCAGATTACCGGGGCGAGGTGCAGTTCACCGACTACGGCCTGTCCGGCATCTGCATCATGGACCTGACCCGCCACCTGACCCCGGCGGTGAAAAGCCCTGCCGTGGAGCTGGACCTCTTCCCGGACGTTGCCGAGGACGCACTTTCCGCGCTGTTCGCCGCCCGCGTACCCCTGCTGCCGGGCGATACGGCGGCAGACTTCTGGCTGGGCCTGCTGAACGCCAAGTTGGGCCGTGCCCTGTGGCAGGCCGCCGGCTTGCCGGACGCCGATGTGCACCGGCTCTCCGCCGCCCAGTGGCAGAAGCTGGCCCACATCGCCAAGCACTGGCGGTTCGACGGCCTGACCCCCTGCGGCTGGAAGCAGGCGCAGGTCACCGGCGGCGGCCTTGCCCTCACCGAGCTGGAACCGGATTTCCAGTTCAAGGGCTGCCCCGGCCTTTACTTTGTGGGCGAAACGCTGGACTGCGTGGGCCGCTGCGGCGGCTTCAACCTGCACTGGGCCTTTGGCAGCGGCCTTGCCGCCGGGCGCAGTGCGGCAAAACCGCGCCGGGCTGTACCGTCCCAGAAGCCTCCCCGCAAAAAGAAGCATTGACAAAAAAAGCCGGGCCGTTCCACGATGCGTGGAACGGCCCGGCCGCGTTTTATCCGGTCTTACTGGCCGCGCTGTGCCGCTTCCTCGGCGGCCGCTTCGGCTTCTTCCTGTTTCTGGTACTCCTCAAAGGCCGACCACATGGGCTCGATATCCAGCCCCTTCACCCGGCGGTCCAGATAGTTTTTCGTGATGGCCACCACCGTACCGGACAGTGCCAGCACGCCGATGAGGTTCGGGATCATCATCAGGCCGTTGAAGGTATCGGACAGGTCCCAGGCAAGGCCCAGCTTCATGGTGGAGCCCACCACGGTCATGCCCACGAACACCACTTTATAGATGCGACTGCCCGTGGTGCCGAACAGGTACTCCACCGCTTTCGTGCCATAGTGGCTCCAGCCCAGCGTGGTGGAGTAGGCAAACAGCAGGATGGAAATGGCGATGAACTTGGGGCCAAGGCTGCCAAAGGCAGCGGTGAAGGCCTGCCCCACCAAGGCGTTGTCCTGCACGTTGGCCAGCACCGCGCCGCTCTGCAGGTCCACCACGCCGGTGGTCAGGATGACCAGGGCGGTGAGGGTGCACACCACGATGGTATCGGCAAACACCTCAAACACACCCCACATGCCCTGATGCACCGGCTCCTTGACGTTGGAAGCCGAATTGACCATGACCGCCGAGCCAAGGCCCGCCTCATTGGAGAAGGCACCGCGCTTGAAGCCCCAGGTGATGGTCTGGCTGATGCCGTAGCCCAGCGCACCGCCGCCGGCAGCCTGCAGGTTGAAGGCGCCCTTGAAAATGGCCCCGAAGGCTGCCGGGATGTTGCCTGCGTGCATCACCACGATGATCAACGCACCGGCAATGTAGAACAGCGCCATGAGCGGCACCAGCTTTTCGGTGACCGCCGCCACACGCTTCAGGCCGCCGATGACGATGAGCGCCGTGACCACCATGAGGGCCAGACCGGTGACAATGGTGGGCACCCCGAAGGCAGCGTTCATGTTGCCGGCAATGGAGTTGAGCTGGCTCATGTTGCCGATGCCGAAGGACGCCAGAATGCAGAAGCAGGCAAACAGCACGGCCAGCACCTTGCCCAGCTGCTTGCAGCCCTTCTTTGCGCCCAGACCGTCGGTGAGGTAGTACATGGCACCGCCGCTCCACTCGCCTTTTTCATTTTTGCGGCGGTAGTACACACCCAGCACGTTCTCCGAAAAGCTGGTCATCATGCCCAGCAACGCCATGACCCACATCCAGAAGATGGCACCCGGCCCGCCGGAGACGATGGCCGTGGCCACGCCCACGATGTTGCCGGTGCCGATGGTGCCCGCCAGCGCTGTACACATGCTCTGGAACTGACTGATGGCCATGTCCTCCTTGCTGGTGTGGGCGGTGACGTCCTTGTTGGTAAAGATGGCTCCGATGGTGTGCCGGAGCCAGTAGCCCATTTTGCGGAACTGGAAAAATCCGGTGCGCACCGACATGATCAGGCCGGTGCCGAACAGCAGCGCCAGACCCGCCGGGCCCCAGACCACTCCGTTAACTGCATTGTTGATCTGCGTGATCCATTCCAGCATGGTAAATTTCCCCCTCTTACACAAAACAAAAAAGCAGACAGAACCCACCAAAGGCTCTGTCTGCAAAATTCAGGCGCATTCATTTTCCGCTGCCGGGCACGCCGCATTCTCGGCGGTGCCCTTGTGCGTATCAGACGATGGCTCTGTCCTTTTGCCTGAGAGATACAGCCGCCTTTCCCTGCGGCCTTACACCTTCGGCACCCGCTGCTGCGGGCTTCTCCAGAGTGCAGGGCAATGCTTCCCCGCACGTCTTTTCAGTTCTTTCTCTGTGCACAGCTGTGCGCGATAGAAAGACTATACCATATTTTGCCCCCATGTGCAAGCTCTTTTTTCCATCTTATGCCGCACGCACCGCCAGAATGCAAAGCAGAACGGCCGGAACCGGCCTGCGGGGTGGGAGCTTTCTCCGCGGACGTTCGGGGCTTCCAGCTCCCGCCCTATTGCCTGCGGCAACAGGGTCCCACCCTCGGATCATCCGCTGGAGAAACTCCCGCCCCACAGGCCAAAAACACCACCGCCCCCGGCCGCCGGGGGATAGGGTCCGGCAGACGGGGGCGGCAGTGCTTGTATCAGGGTAGAGAGATGGCTTAGTTGGTTTCGCCCTTGGGCAGCAGCCCGGCACGCTCCAGTGCCGGGCGCAGGGCCAGGTACAGCACCACCACGCACACGGTGGAGGCCACGCTGTTCACAAAGGTGACGCCGCCTGCGATCTTGGTCAGGGCCTGTGCCACGGTGTATTCCTGGCCAAAGATGTACACATTGCGGAAGTAGCCCAGGAACGGGTCCGTAAACACGTTCAGCAGCAGGCCGGAGGCCGCGGCCACGATCACCTTGACGAGGTAACCGCTGCTGTGCTTGTCCAGCTCCCGCAGCTTGAAGGCCTTATGGGCCACCGCGCCGCAGGTGATGCCGATGATGAACTTGAGCACAAAGGTGGTGATGGCGTAGCCCGGGTCACCGGCCAGGATGTCGGCCAGAGCCAGACCGATGGCACCGGCCAGACCGCCGGACACACCGTCCAGCAGCAGGGCGGTCAGGGCCGTGAAGGTGTTGCCCAGATGGAACGAGGAGCCGCCGTAGAACGGCACCCGGAAAAACAGGTAGGCCACCAGACTCAGCGCGGCCATGACGCCGGTAAGGGCCAGTTCCTTGGTGGTAAAGGTGCGCTTGTACAGCACACTGCCAAACACGATGGCAACGACAACGACTGCCAGCAGCAGCCACATTGCAGTAGTAGACATGATTGCTTTCCCTCCAAATTTCAACATCGCCGGACTTTTCCGTTTCAAAGCCCCACCGGAGTTTTGATCGCTCACGCGGCCTCTTACCCACCATCCTACTTGACATTTGGGTGTCCGGCGGGTATGCTCCTATTATACGCGGAACTGACCTCATGAAAATACCCAGAGTAAAGTTTTTTTATGGGGCCAGTTTGGCATTCTGCAAAAAGAGGAGGACACGATCATGGTCCATTTGACCACCGCACTGGAGCCGGGCTCCGGGGTGCCGCTGTACGAACAGCTGTACCGCAGTCTGGCCGGAGAGATGCGCACCGGGGCCCTGCCCGCCGGCACCCGGATGCCCGGCAAGCGGCGGCTGGCGGCGGAACTGTCTGTCTCGGTAAACACTGTGGACACCGCCTACCAGATGCTGGCTGCCGAGGGCTACCTTGCCGCCCGGGAGCGCAGCGGCTTTTATGTACAGGAATATCTGGCGCTGCCGCAGGTCGGGCCGGATGCACGGGGCCCGTCGCCTGCCCCGGCCGTGCCGGAGCCCGCCGCGCCGGAACCGCCGGTGCGGTACGACCTGTCCACCCGGGGCGTGGACCCGGGGCTGTTTCCCTTCCGTACCTGGGCGCGGCTGCAGAAGGAACTGCTGTACTCCTCCCCGGAGCTGCTGACCAACGGCGACGCCCAGGGTGACCTTGCCCTGCGGCAGGCGCTGGCGGATTATCTGGCCGAATACCGCGGCGTGCAGTGCGGTGCCCATCAGGTGGTGGTGGGTGCCGGTCTGGAATATCTGCTGGGCCTGCTGGCCCCGCTGCTGCACGGCACCGCCGCCGTGGAGACCCCCGGCTACCCCCGCGCTTTGCAGGTGCTGGAAAACACCGGCATGCGCTGTTGCTGCCTGCCCGTGGACGAGGGCGGCCTTTCGCTGGATGCACTGGACCGCTCCGGGGCCGCCGTGTGTTACGTTACCCCCAGCCACCAGTTCCCCACCGGGGTCACCATGCCGGCCGGCCGCCGGGCCGAGCTGCTGCACTGGGCTGCCCGCCGCCCCGGCCAGCGCTACATCATCGAGGACGACTACGACTCCGAGTTCCGCTTTGACACCCGCCCCCTGCCCAGCCTGCAGGGCATGGCCGGGGCCGACGGCCCGGTGGTGTACCTGTCCACCTGCTCCCGCAGCCTTGCGCCTGGCATCCGCATTGCCTACATGGTGCTGCCGGAACATCTGCTGCCCGCCTGGCACGCCAAATACCGGCTGTATTCCGGCACCGTGAGCCGCTTTGAGCAGCAGACGCTGGCCCGCTTCATCACCGGGGGCTACTTCACCCGGCATCTGGCCCGGGAGCGGGTGGCCTACAAGGCCCGCCGTGACGCTCTGACCGCTGCCCTGACCGCTGCCTTTGCCCCCGGCGAACTCACCCTCACCGGCCTGCACACCGGCCTGCACCTGCTGGCACACCTGCGCAATGCCCCGCCGGATGCAGCCCTGCACGCGGCAGCAAGGGCGCAGGGGGTGCGGCTGAGCCTGCTCAGCGACTACGACCTGACCGGCAGCGGCAGCACCGCCCCCGGCACCTTTGTGCTGGGTTACGGCTCGCTGGCGGATGACGCCTGCCCGTCGGTGGGCGAAACATTGAAAAAGCTCTGCACCGCCGCAAGGGACTCCTCGTTGAGGGTGTAACGCCCGGCCTGCTCGTCGCCCGGCAGGACCTGCGTCTCGATCTGCGCTTCGTTGTTGGCCAGAAATTCCAGCGTACGGTCCAGTGTGTCAAGGTCCAGTGCGGTCAGGTCGGTCAGCAGCGAAGCGCTCACCGACCGCAGTGCCTGCGGCAGGGCCCCGGGCAGCAGGTCGAGATTCTGGCGGAAAAAGGCATCCCACACCGCGCCCCGCGCCGCGGCCCGGTGGGCCTGCGGCACAACGGCGTCCGCGTCCATTCCGGTCAGAAAGCCGTGGGCTTCTGCCGCCGAAAGCCCCTGCACCCGGCTGTCGCGGCCATAGCGGGCCAGCTCCCCGGCGGTCATCGCCCCGGAAAAGCCCACCCGCACCGGCCCGTACCGGGCCGTGATGCGCTCCAGTACGGCCTCCGACAACGCCAGGTATCGGGTATCCTCCGGCAGGGGCAGGCACTCCATCAGTGCCTGTCGGCAGCGGGCCGGCCCCGCCGCCGTGTAGCAGTCGGCCAGTGCCGCGGCCTCGTCCGCAAAGGTCACCTGCAGCCCGGCGGGCACCGCCAGCAGATGCACACCGTTCTGGCTGGCGTTCAGGTAGGCCAGCACAAAGCCCGGCTGTTCCCCCGCCGTGCACACCAGCACGGTCAGGCGGTCGCGCTCCTGCGGGAGCTGCACCGCAATGCCCTGCTGGCTCCGGGCCGCCTGCCGCAGCTGGCGGCTGAGCTGCTGCCGACTGAGCAAGACCGTGCCGCCCACCAGCGGCACCAGCACCAGAAGCGCCGCCCCCAGTGCCGCCCAGAAGGGGTTCCACCCCCGGTGCCGGTCGTGCTGTGCATGCATCCTGCTCCCCTGCCTTTCTGCAGGGAGTATGGGCCGCTGTGCCGCAATTATGCAGCATGCGGCCTTTGCTCTTGTGTCCGGCCCGGTTTTGTGTTATGGTAAAAGATAGTTCTCATCCACTGCATCGAAAGGAGATCTCCCGTGGCAAACGCCGTTGAAACCCCATCCCAAAACAATCTGATGACCGAGGGCAGCATCGTGAAGAGCCTGCTGCTGTTCGCCCTGCCGCTGATCTTCGGCAACCTGCTGCAGCAGCTGTACAACACCGCCGACAGCATCATCGTGGGCAACTTTGTCGGTGCTAACGCGCTGGCCGCCGTGGGCTCCAGCGGTTCCCCCATCTATCTGCTCATCGGCTTCAGCCAGGGCCTGGCCGTGGGCGCGGGCGTGGTGGTGTCGCAGTTCCTGGGGGCCAAGGACCACCGGGAAGCCCAGGAGGCCGTGCACACCTCGCTGGCCATCGCCGTGATCATGGGCCTGCTGCTCACCGTGGGCGGCATCGCCTGCGGCCGGGCCCTGCTGGTGGCCATGAATACCCCCGCCGAGGTGCTGGGGGATGCCGTGACCTACATCCGCATCTATTTTGGCGGCGTGCTGTTCAGTGTAGTGTACAACATGACCGCCGGCATCCTGAACGCCGCCGGAAACTCCCGCCGCTCCCTCATCTATCTGGCATGGGCCTCGGTGACCAACATCGTGCTGGATCTGGTGTTCATCGTGATCTTCCGCATGGGCGTGGCGGGGGCCGCCATCGCCACCGATATCAGCCAGCTGGTGTCCTGCGTGCTGAGCCTGCGGTTCCTGATGCGGACCCCGGACGACTGCCAGGTGACCCTGAGCAAGATCCGGCTCCACAAAAAGATGGCGGCCCGGATCATCCGGGTGGGCCTGCCTACCGGCATCCAGAACATGGTCATCTCCTTTTCCAACGTGCTGGTGCAGGCCAGCGTGAACAGCTACGGTGCCGCCGCCATGGCCGGGTTTGCCGCCTACATGAAGATCGACGGCTTCAACATCCTGCCGGTGAGCAGCATCAGCATGGCCGCCACCACCTTTGTGGGCCAGAACTACGGCGCGGGCCGACTGGACCGGGTAAAAAAAGGCACCTGGGTCACCCTGGCCATGGGCCTTGTGTACACGCTGGCCACCGGTGCCTTGCTGCTGCTCGGGCAGGACGCTATCATGCACCTGTTCACCAACGACGAGACCGTGGTGTTCTTCGGCGAAGCCGCCATGCACTGGTTCTGCCCCTTCTATTTCCTGCTCAGCATCCTGCACGGGCTGGCCGGTGCGGTGCGCGGCACCGGTGCCAGCGTACCGCCCATGGTGGTACTGCTGGTGTCGCTGTGCCTGTTCCGGGTGGTGTGGATCCAGTGGGTGCTGCCCCTCTTCTCCGGCATCGAAGGGGTGTTCATCCTCTACCCGGTGTCCTGGGCACTGGGTGCCGGGCTCATGATCCTCTACGCCTGGAAGGGCAAGTGGATGGAATATCACGCATGAAAAAAGCTCCCCTGACCTGTGGTCAGGGGAGCTTTTTGGTCACAGCTTCTCAAACAGCAAAAACCGGAATGCGATGTCGGTAGTCAGCTCCGGCAGGGCGGCCAGACGGGCCGCACCGTCGCGGGGCGTTTTCCAGTAATAGGGGGTCATGGCGAACAGCGCTTCCAGCTGGTCGTGGGGCACCGTGATGGTGCCCTGTACTTCCCGCTCGCCGATGGCCCGGAAGCCCGGGTAGGCAACTTCCTGCACCGAGTTCTTGTAAGGCGTATCGTAGAGCACGGCCTTCATCTGGTAGAGGTGTTCCGCGCCGGGCACCACATAGATCATGCGTCCGCCGGGGCGCAATACCCGCTGGAACTCTTCCTGCGCAAAGGGCGAGAAGCAGTTCAGCAGCAGGTCGGCCCAGCCGGTGCGCACCGGCTGGCTGAAGCTGGAGGCCACCGCGTACCGGGCGGCAGGCAGTGCTTTGGCGGCCAGACGCACGGCAGGCTTGGCAATGTCGAACCCGGCCAGCTGCAGCGGCCTGCCCGCCTTGGCAAACTGCTGCGCGATGCAGCGGTCATACCAGCCCTCGCCGCAGCCCGCATCCAGCAGATGCAGTGCGGCACCCGGGGCGGCAGGCTGGCCGTATTCCAGGCACAGCTCTCCCGCCGCCTGCCCGAAGATACCGTAATATCCGGCGTTCAGGAAAGCGCGGCGAGCCGCCACCATCTCTTTGCTGTCTCCGGGGGCTTTGGTGCGCATGCTCTGCACCGGCAGCAGATGCCAGTAGCCCTCTTTTGCACGGTCAAAGCTGTGGTTCCGGGCACATTTCAGGGACACATCCCCGGCAAGCGGCGCGCCGCACAGGGGGCACTGCCAGGGGGCAAATTCGTTCAGGTTCATACCTCGTCGCTGTGGTCCTCAATGGGGGCGGTGGCACCGCCGTGGGCGTTCATGTACTCCTCAAAGTTCGTGAACTTCTGCTGCGGCGGGCGGCGGCTGATGAGCACAAGGCCCGGGTCCTCGTCCTTTGCAGCGGGCTGACGGCTGCGGCGGCCGGTGTCGGCCTTGGGGGCGCGGCCTGCGCCGCCGGCGGCACTGCGGGGGCTGCCGGTGCGCTCATTGCGTTCACTGCGCGGAGCACGGCCTGCACCACCGGCTGCAGCCGGGCGGGCATTGCGGTCATTCGGGGTGTTCCGGTCGCTGCGGCGGCCTGCATTGCGGCGGTCGCCGTTCGGGGCATTCTGGCCCTGCACGGCCTGAGCACCCTGCGCGGTCTTGATGGCCGGGGCAGCGGGAGCAGCCGGGGCCTTTCTGGCCGAGCGCAGCGGCGTTGCCTCCGGGGCGCTCACAAAGTGCGGGTCAAATTTGGGCTGGGCATTGCTGCCGCGGGCCGGGGCGTTCTGCTCCCGGCGGGGGCGGCTGTTGTTGTTATTGTTGGAACGGCGGTCATTGCTGCGCCCGCCGGAAGTACGCTTGGGATCATCCATGGTTCGTTCCTCTTTTTCCAGTTTTACGGGCTGCTTTGCCTGCGCTTTGAGCACGGCAGCAGCCTTTTTTTCAGGCTTTGCAGGGGCGGCCGCCTTCGCGGGCTTTGCCTGCTGTTCCGGCTGCTTCCCGGCCTGTTCGGGGGCAGCTTTGGGCTTTTTGCCGCGCACGGGCGGCTCCGGGCGCACCGGGGCGGGCACGCCGTCCCACGGGTGGCCGGACACCACTGGGATCTTCCGGCGGTTCAGTTTTTCGATGCCGGCCAGATACTCCTGCTCCTCCGGGGCGCAGAAGCTGACGGCGGTGCCGTCGGCTCCGGCACGGGCCGTGCGGCCAATGCGGTGCACATAGGTCTCCGGCACCTCGGGCAGGTCGTAGTTGAACACATGCGACAGCTCGCTGATGTCGATGCCGCGGGCGGCGATGTCGGTGGCCACCAGTACCCTGGTCTTACCGGCCTTGAAGTCCTCCAGTGCGGTCACGCGGGCGGTCTGGCTCTTGTTGCCGTGGATGGCCGCCGCCGGGATGCCCTGTTTGGTGAGGTCTCTTGCGATCTTGTCGGCCCCGTGCTTGGTGCGGCTGAACACCAGCGCGTTGACCACCGGGGGCTGCAGGTTCTTGATGAGCCAGGGCAGCAGGAATTTCTTGTTTCCCTTCTCCACATGGTACAGGCTCTGCTGGATGCGGTCCACGGTGCTGGACACCGGGTCCACCTTGACAAAGGCCGGGTCCCGCAGGATGCCGGCGGCCAGCTGCTCGATCTCGGCGGGCATGGTGGCGCTGAACATCAGGTTCTGGCGCACCTTGGGCAGCTTGGCGATCACCTTCTTCACATCGTGCACGAAGCCCATATCCAGCATACGGTCGGCTTCGTCCAGCACAAAGATCTCCAGATCCGACAGGTCGATAAAGCCCTGCCCGATCAAGTCGTTCAATCGGCCCGGGCAGGCCACAAGGATGTCCACGCCCTTTTTCAGGGCCTCCACCTGCGGGGCCTGGCCCACACCGCCAAAGATCACGGTGCTGCGCAGGTTCAGGTACTTGCCGTAGGCGTCAAAGCTCTCGCCGATCTGCAAGGCAAGCTCCCGGGTGGGGGTCAGGATCAGCGCGCGGATGGCCCCCTTGCGGCGGGGCGGGTTGGCAGTGAGGCGATCCAGCATGGGCAGCGCAAAAGCGGCCGTCTTGCCGGTGCCGGTCTGGGCACAGCCCATCAGATCCCGGCCGGACAGCACCGGCGGGATGGCCGCTGCCTGAATGGGCGACGGGGTCTCATAGCCTGCCTCCTGCACAGCGCGCAGAAGCG
>OLSC01002313.1_pt1 | contig 13668 bp, 8 predicted proteins | sample 1672881 | NCBI WGS metagenome assembly OLSC01 (sample SAMEA3136733, study PRJEB25190) | human gut metagenome | biome: human gut; feature: human-associated habitat; material: faeces | place: Austria | collected 2013
AAATTGATTTCACTCAATTCAGTAAGACCTTTTTTGTCGGTTTCACACATATTACTCGATAACCACAGGATACCTGATAAATAATGCCAAAATATCCAGTGTTATCATTTTGTTATCAAATAGAACTTTATCTGCCCGGAAACGCCCTGTTTATAAGGCTTTCCAGAAATTTTTTAATTATTCGAATTCAATCGTTGCAGGAGGTTTCCCCGTACAATCGTACATTACGCGGTTTACGCCTTTGACTTCATTGACGATACGGTTGGTGACTTTGGCGAGGACTTCCCAGGGGATCTGGGCGGCATCGGCGGTCATGAAGTCGGAGGTATTTACGGCACGGAGGGCGATGGCGTAATCGTAGGTACGGAAATCACCCATAACACCTACGGAACGCATGTTGGTCAGGGCTGCGAAATACTGACCAAGACCTTTGTCGATTCCTGCTTTTGCGATCTCTTCGCGGTAGATGGCGTCGGCTTCCTGAACGATTTTTACTTTTTCCTCGGTTACTTCTCCGATGATACGGATTCCAAGGCCGGGACCCGGGAAGGGCTGACGGTACACCAGATACTCGGGGATACCAAGCTCCAGACCGGCGCGCCGAACCTCATCTTTAAAAAGAAGACGTAAGGGCTCGATGATTTCTTTGAAATCAACTACGGACGGAAGTCCTCCTACATTATGATGAGATTTGATGACTGCGGATTTTCCAAGGCCGGATTCGATCACATCCGGATAAATGGTTCCCTGAACGAGATAATCCACGGCGCCAATCTTTTTTGCCTCTTCTTCAAATACGCGGATAAACTCTTCGCCGATGATCTTTCTCTTCTGCTCCGGCTCGGTAACGCCTTTCAGCTTGTCATAGTAACGCTGCTGGGCATTGACACGGATGAAATTCAGCTCATAAGGGCCATCGGGGCCGAAAACAGCTTCCACTTCATCCCCTTCATTTTTACGAAGAAGACCATGGTCAACGAAAACGCAGGTCAGCTGTTTGCCGATTGCTTTGGAAAGCAGAACGGCTGCAACAGAGGAATCCACGCCGCCGGACAGAGCGCAGAGCACTTTACCGGTACCGATTTTCTCACGGAGCTGCTGGATCGTGGTCTCTACGAAAGAAGCCATCTGCCAGCTTCCGCTGCATCCGCAGACTTTGTATACAAAGTTACTCAGCATCGTTTTTCCTTCTGCGGTATGCATAACTTCCGGATGGAACTGTGTAGCGTAAAACTTTTTCTCCGGACAGGACATAGCTGCTACCGGACACACACTGGTATGAGCCGTGATCTTAAAGCCTTCGGGAGCCTGTGCGATATAATCCGTATGGCTCATCCAGGCTACGGTCTCTTTGGAAACGCCCTCAAACAGGATATCATCCGTGTCTACCGTTACATCTGTGTGGCCGTATTCGCTGACCGGTGCAGTTTCCACTTTTCCGCCAAGCATATAAGCCATCAGCTGAGAACCATAGCAGATACCCAGGATGGGAATACCCATTTCAAAAATTTCTTTCGGGCAGCGCGGTGAATCCTCTCCGTATACACTGTTGGGTCCGCCTGTAAAAATGATTCCCTTGGGATTCATCTCTTTAATCTTTTCCAGGCTGAGTGTGTAGGGATGCACCTCCGCATACACGTTGCATTCTCTGACTCTTCTTGCAATCAACTGATTGTACTGGCCACCAAAGTCCAGTACGATGATCATTTCCTTTTCCACTGGTATTCCTCCATTTTTCTTATGAGAAACGTTATCTCTTGTCTCTCATCATTATAAAAGATTCATCTGGCCATGACAAGCCCAATTTTTCTTTTTCACGGGAAGGTCGTTTTTTGTCGAAATCTTTTGCTTTTCTTTTTCAAAATTTTCTGCTATAATACATTTGTCGTCAGGAAGCGACGACATTCACTTAAGAAAAATGACAAGAAAATACAAAAGAATTTTGACCATACAAAAGATAGCATTACAAAAGAAAATCAGGGACCTTTGCTTTGCAGCAAGGGTCCCTTTTCATTCACATCATCCTTTTATGATCTTTATAACAGGTGCTTTTAAAATCCCCTGCGGATGAATCTGATATTCATACGACCAGGCTTCTCCCACTGTGCGATAGGAATTTGGATGACCTTTCCATGAAAGCGTCTCATTGCAGTTATGCAGAGCTCCAAAAGTATTGTAGCGATTTCCAAAAAACTCAATTTCCAAGCGGTGTTTCCCGGGTGTTATGTCCCTGATTTCAAGAGCATAGGGAGAAAACGCGATTGCTCCGCAATCCTTTCCATCCAGGAAAACTTTAAGCAGCGGACTTTTAAAACGTGTAATTTCTATCTTAAGATCACATTTTTCGCGAATATCAATGGATGTTTTATAAGTCAGATTTCCGCCATAAAAAGGAAGTCCCTGACTGCGGACATCACCGAAAGCCATTTTTTCTTCTGCCTTTATAAGCCTTGTATTCTTCCCGGCGAGTTTAACACCAAAATCACCCAAAAGATACATAGCTTCCAGATTAACTCTGCTGCTATATTTCACCTGTGCGATCAGGATATTTTCACCCCTGTGCAGCCTGGGCAGCGGAACTTTGGCAATTGAACGATCTACATAATACCCTTCTGCTTTCGTAGAAATTTCTTCTCCATTCAGGAACAGCCTGGTATTTTTCACTTCTTCCAGTGCAAGAGCTGTTTTTTCCGCTTCTATATCGGAAAAAATCTTAAAACGCAATTGGATAAGATGACTTTCCTTGTCTTTTTCAGCCATTACCCAGGGCTGCGGAAAGGCTTCTTCCCGTTTCGGATAGCCAAAACGTTCTCTCAATTTGTTATCCAGGCGCAGGATCTCTTCCTCTTTCTGCCATGGCTCTTCTTCTACTTTTACTTCAGCCAAATCCAGTACCAAAACATTCGGCTCTGCCAGCTCTGCATCCAGGTAACTTTCCAGTTCCAGTTCTTCATATTCCTTTTCTGCCGCTTCGGTTTTCTCATCTTCTTTTTCTTCTGCCGCAGGTTTCAAAGAATACAACAGAGAATCATGGTCATAAACAGTCTGTCGTATCACCGTCTTTCCTTCTTTGTGAAAATAGACAGATTCGCAGCATTCTCCTGTCATCGCATCATATCTGACCGGTTCATAAATTCCGTTTATTTCAATAACCAGTTCTTCTCTTTTGGGAAGATCCGGATTTGGCATCGCGTTACAGTGTGCAAAAAACAGCCATTCTCTGTCTTTTTCTTCCCGCAGCTGATAAATCAGATTGGCCGTTCTCATGCCAGACTGATCATGTACATCAAGAAGTCTTTCTTTTTGAAGAACATTTAAAACGTTCTCCTTGGCAAAATGTATTTTTTCACAGCTCTCGCTGAAAACTTCTGCCTCATCACTGGGAATCGCATCAATAAACCGGGGAAGTTCTCCCAGAAAGACAACTCTTCCCCCCTTTTTCTGAAATACTTTCAATCTTTCCAGCGTACTGCTTCTCAAGGTAAGACAGTTAGGTACAAGGATTGTTTCATATTTCATTTTCCCCACAGAAAACGCTTCATCCGAAAGTAAAGCGTCATCCGGAGTCTGGCTTTTCCAAAGCGATTCGGAAATAAAGTCAAAATCAATCAGGCCAAACAGCAGCCACTCCGTCAGCTTTTTAAATCTCTCATCCATTTCATCCCTCAGCCCCTGGGTCTGTTCCTTGTTTCCCCAGTAAAGCCAGTAAGATTCTATAGGATGAATTACGCCAACTTTTACAACTGCTTTTCCGCGGCTTAAAACCGTATTCAGCCTGGAAAAGTAATTTTCAATCAACGGATACTCTTTATACCAGGGCGACTGATAACCGATGGATGCTGGGTAATCTCTTTTGGCTTCTCCAGCCATGGAAGTCCAGGTAAGATGATGCACACGAACAGTCACACCTAAAGCTGCCTGCCAGTCTCCCGCTAATTTGTGGCCCCGGAAATCAAATTCCCAGCCAGTTACTCCATATAATTCGCTGAGCATTCCTTCCCGGCCGTACTGATGAACCGCACTCTGGGCCTGTTTTGCCGTATTCAGTTCTCTGGAATCATAGAGCATATCAATTCCTGGAATATCAAAAGCCTGATAAGCACGCATAGCTTCCCCCAGAGAACCTGTCTGAGATTCCAGCGTCGGTTCCTGCATCATATGACCCGTCAGTGCAATTTTATGTTTTTGACACCAATCTCCGATCTGCTTTGCAAAAGCCTCCGTAAACCGTTCGCAGATATGATCATGAAAACGATACCGGGCTACAGATACCTGACCATCCGGCAATTCCCAGATACATTCCGGAAAAGTTGAAAAGAAATCACTATGGTAAGCATTTTCATAACTTTCCGGAAAATCCTCCGTATAAGGCAGAACAACCTTTTTTCTCTCCTCTGCAAACCCCAGCACTGATTTCTGAGCAAACTGTGGTTCGTCCGTAAATATCGCCGGAACCGTGTCTCCAAAAGCCTCTCCCAATTCTTCAAAGTATTTTTCATGCGTTTCTTTGATAAAACAGGCGATTGCTTTTGGATTTAGGGTATCCACATATGCCTGATTATTAAACCAGGGATTATTTCCTGCTATCTCTCTGTATAAATACCATTCTCTGAAACCCTCCGGTACAGTTTCCTCTTTTGCCAGGCGACGATATTCTTTCAGAAAGCCTTTTTCCAAAAGAACCGCATATCTTTCCAGAAATTTAACCTGTGTATTTTCCTCCAGAGCTTCCGGTGAAAAAAGCAGATATCTCTGACGATAATCCCAGTTTTTCGTAACCTTTCCGCCTGCTGCTCCGGAAGGAAAGCGATCTTCGTCATAAAGCCAGGTGAGCATCCCTAGCTGATTTGCCTTTTCATGCGCGTACCGGACCAGTTCCATAAATTCCTCTGAAAGATAAGGAATATCCATACCCGTCCGACAGTGCAGATGACTCCCTCCCATTCCCATCATTTTCAGATCAGCCAAGATCGCATCCGCCTCTTCTTTTGTCAGCTTACAGTTCCATGACCAGAAAGGCGCTCCTCTGTATTCGTTTGTAGGATTCTGAAACAACTCTTTTGTAAACTTCTGCCGCTTATATAGCATATCCATCCCCCTTTTTTATTTTTCATGCATCATAAGTTCTTTCCTGTAGTCGGTAATGGTCTTCCCAGTCACTTTCCTGAAAACCCGGACCATATAGTTTTCATTTGAAAAGCCTGTGAGTTCTGCAATTTCGCCCAGGGTATATTCCCGCTTTTTCAGATACTCTTTTACCAGCTCAACTTTTCTTTTATTGATATACTGCACCGGCGCATTTTCTGTTTTATTTTTAAACTTCTTCGTAAACAGAGAAAGACTCATGTTTTTCAAATCTGCCAGCTCTTTTATTGTAATTTTGGAAGCACAGTTTTTTTCAATGTATTCCAGCACATCTCCAAAACCATCCTCATTCAGTTCCTTTAAGAAATCTGTCTTGAAATTTGCCATCATTGCAGTCAGTTTTAAGATCAGTTCTCCCATAAATTCTGCTTCCATGACTGTTTCCATAAAAGAATACCGGCTGTTCCACCTGGCAATATCCTGATCGTCAAAGTAATCCCGTTCAATACTGTACACAAAAATGCTGATTGCCTGCACCAGAGTTTCTTTTACTGTTTTCACCAGAACTGTTTCTTTTTTGCACTGTTCCAGATAATTTCTTAACTCTTCTTCAAATACCGTCATTCCCTTTTCTTCCAGAAACCCTCTTCTGGAAAACATAAGGCCGACATCATCCTCCTTCCAGCAGATTTCCGGCGCATGAAAAACGGTCTTCTTCTCGCGATAAAACCGCAGTTCCACCGCAAGCTCCGCCTGCCTGTACGCCTCTGAAATCCCTTGCAGTTTATCAAATTCCCCGCTCACCCCTATATAAGGCATCGCATTTGTATACTGCAAAAGATTCGTCCGTATGGCTTCTATGTAACCCTCCAATAGTTCTTTTCTTCCATCTTCTTCTGTATTTTCCGGAAACTCAATCACTGCAAAAGAATTTTTTTCATGGTATGCTTCAATCAGATGGCCCATATGATAATGGGTTACGATGTCACCCAGAAGTTTCGTGATGATCTTATTGTCTGATTCCTTTGGCTGTGTTTTGATAATTGCCACCGCCATTTTTCCACCATGGACAGCAGTCTCTCTTTCAGAGCTTATTTCTCTTTTTTCTCCTATCCTGGTGGATATTTTTTTGTATACACTGCAGATTTCTTTCTCCAGTGCTTCCTGTGTAATACTGTTTTTCAGGATATATCCATCTGTCCCCAGAGAGATCGCCTGCTTTGCATATTCAAATTTGTCATAACAGCTTAAGATAATCACGCCCTGTACAAGATTCTGTTCCCTGATCCGCCGGATAAACTCCAGTCCGTCCATATAGGGCATTTCAATATCTGTGATTATGATATCTACAATCGTCGTCTTTAAAAACTCCAGCGCTTCACTCGCCAGATTAAAAGAACCCACTACCTGAATCTCCTGACTGTTTTCCAGTAAAGACTGAATCCCTACACGGGCAAGAATCTCATCATCTACAATCAACACACGAATCATTTCATCCCTCCTGTTTTCGGGCAGGAATCTGATAATAAACAGAAGTTCCCACTCCCGGCTGGCTTTGTATCTCCATATCATACTCCGCACCATATTCCAACTTGATGATCTGCTTTATATATCGAAGTCCGATGTTTGTATGATTTTTCTGTCGCTCATTGGAATTTTCCCATTGCGCTACATCAAAACCGCAGCCGTTATCGGTAATCGCGATCTCCAGCATTCCATTGCGTATCCTGCTGCTTATCTTCACCTTTCCGCCTCTGGTCATTCCTCGCTGGAAACCATGCACAATCGCATTTTCGACTACCGGCTGCAGAAGAAACTGAAAAATCCTGCAGTCCAGAGTTTCCTCTGCCAGATCCCATTCGATTTCAAAATTCATAAATCGTGCTTTTTGTATCACCGCGTATTGCTTAATCAGCTCCTCTTCATCTTTCAGGCTATAATCCTCTTTTTTATCGCCTGCATTATTCATAAGAATATAAATCAAGGCCTCTGTCAACTTCTGAATATTTTCCTGATGGTTAATAACAGACATCCATTTAATTGTGTTCAGCGCATTAAAAATGAAATGAGGATGAAGCTTTGCCATCAGGATCTGCATCTTAAAATTATTTTTCTCGTTAATGACTTCCTGATTGTGCTTAATCAGTATATTGATCTTATCTGTCATACTGTTAAAATGTTCAGAAAGATTCTTCATCTCACCGCTTTTAATCTCTTCCATCCGGACATTCATATTTCCATCCGCGAACTGATTCATCGCATATTTCAAATCACTGATTGGCTTCAGAAAGTTCTTCTGGAACAGATAAAAGACAAGCGCCAGAAATAAACCATAGGTGACGGATACTATAATGACCAGTTTTTCTACCGGAAACAAAGTCTTCATCAGATTGTCCAGAGAAATATAACTCAAAAAAGTCCAGCCCACGTCCGGCATGGTATTATAAGCCAGAACCTCCTGACGCTTCTTATTCTTTAAGATCACATAGCCGCTCTCTTTTTCCAGGTCCGCTTCTTCCCAGATAAAAGGGCTGCTTTTGTCTGTACTCACGGAAGAATATAAAATATTATTTTCTGCATCCACCATATATTTCATGCAGTCATCCACCTGAAGCCTCGAAAAAGCATTTGTAATGAGCTTTTCACTGACAATGTAATATAATATTCCCAGATTTTCCTTCTTTTTTCCATTTAAAGCCCTGGCCAGAATATAGTTTCTGGAATCCGCTTTCCCATATAATTCCGTCGTATTATACCAAAGGCATTTTCCGCCGCTGCTGTAAACCTCTTTTTCATAAGGCTTTACAATTTCCAGAAAATTTCCGTACTGGGAACCGCTGTGATAAACCGCCCCATCACAGACCAGATAGGTTGATTTCACTCCCATATTGGAATAACAGCACACGTTCAGAATAGACTCCACCTTTTCTTTATCTACATTCCCGCTTTCCAGCATATCCACACAGCCGCTGTAATAAAGATTCATGGTACTGTTTTCATAGACATCCAGACTGGAGGAAACCTGGTTTCCTATGGATATCATGGTATCTTCCATGCTTTTTCCCCAGTTTTTACCTGTATAATCCAAAAACATCCGATAGATCGTCGTAATCACAAGAAGATAAGGCAAAATAACAAGCAGTAAAAACAGAATGAATATTTTCATACGAAAACCGTATTTTTCACTGATCTTTTTCATAGCAAACCCTCACAACCTGTCTTACCCTATTACCGAGGCAAGCTGTTCACACAGATTTTCCAGCGTAATCTTTCCCAGAAAGAGCTCTACAAACCCTTTTTCCCAGATATCCACAGCCTCCGATGAACGTGATGCCATAACCATTTCCCAGCTTGTAAATAAATTGTTTTCTGCCTGTTCCTGTATCTTTTTCGTTATTTCTGTAGAGGATTCTATCGACTCATCCGCTGATATACCGCCATGAGCCCTGATCCATCGGCTCTGTCCATCCAGAGAAGCACAATAGTTCAAAAAAGCGATTGCCGCATCCCGATTCTCTGTTTCCGCATTTAAAGAAAAACCGCTGGCAATACTTCCCATCAGACCTTTACTGCCATCATTAGAAGGAAGAATAAAGGCGTCTATCTTCAGATCCGGATTATTGGCCTGCATATTCGTCGCATCCCAGGAACCGCAGATATTCATTGCTGCATTGCCAGACATAAAATTCAGCCCCTGATCTCCGCCATTTAAAACCTCCGTCCAGTCTCCAAAATATCCTCCAGCCGCCCAATCAAGCATTTTTTGTATCGCTTCTTTTACCGGTTCCGCCAAAAGATCCGTATCATCCTCTGTTATATTTTCCGCATATTCCGGATGCAAGGCAGTGAGTATCGGTTCCATCAAAAACAGCAGCGAATAGCTGTCATAGGGCGTTAAGGAAATCGGCGTAATGCCAGTGTCTTTGATTTTTCCCAGCAGCTCCTCAAATTCTGCAAAAGTTTCCGGGATCTTCCAGTTATTTTCCTGAAACATCTCCACGTTATAATAGACGATACGGCTGTCAAACGTCAGCCAGGGTACCCCGTAACATTTTCCGTCTATTTCTTCTCTCCACAGATTAGCTTCATCAAAATTACTGAAATCCACAAGGTCCGTAAGATTCAGAATTGTTCCCTGATCTGCATACTCTCTCATCTTTGTCCTGGCAATCCCATCCGTATAAAACAAATCCGGCCCGCTGCCCGCCTGTATTCCTAAAGAAACCAGATCGTAGTAATTCTCCATATCCCAGATTTCCCACTCAACATCCACATTCGGATATTTCTCCTCAAAACCACTGACCAGCATCTCCATAGGCATTTCAAAAGTGATCGAATGTTCCCACACAGTCAGTTTTCCGGAAATACTTTCATCTGCCCGGACCGATAAACTACCCATGGCATTGCTTAGAATTATAAATGTACCTAATCCTGCCAGCTCTTTCCTCCACCCCATAAGTCTCCTCCTATTGATACCTTTTTCTAAAAGTATACTTTAGGCATTTTCCTTTTTCAAGTCAGCCCTTTACAGAACCAACTGTGATTCCTGAGACAAAATATTTCTGTGCAAAAGGATAAATAATCATGATCGGAAGCATAGAAATAAAGATCTGCGCGCAGCGAATCGTTCTGTCATCTACCATGGACAGCAGCTTATACTCTTCCACGCTCAACAGACTCATATCACGCTGGACTACTACTGTATAAAGATAAGAAGCCAGCGGATAATTCTCAGGAAAATTAGAAAATATCAGGCCATCAAAATAACTGTTCCACTGGGTAATAAAGCTGAACAAAGTCAGAGTCGCAATGGATGGCAGGGCACAGGGAACATAAATCTGAAAACAGGTACGGAACTGCCCGGCTCCATCCATCAATGCAGCTTCCTCAAGCTCTACCGGTATTCCTCGGAAAAAGTTCAGCATCAGCACGATATTGTATACCGATACTGTGGTCGGAAGCACCATCGCCCAGATTGTATCCATCAGGTGTAATTTCTGAATCAGAAGATAGCCTGGAATCAATCCGCCAGACACCAGCATGGTAAAGAAAAAAAGCCATGCATAAACGCTTCGCGCCCGGAGCTGTCTCGGCTCCTTGGACAATGGATAGGCAGTCAGAATCGTGATCATCATAGAAAGCGGAACTCCTATGCATACTCTTTCTATGGATTTTACAAGTGAAACCCAAAATTCTTTTCTCTTCATTACATATGTATAAGCACTGGCAGTAAAATCAACCGGCAGAATGGATACTTTTCCGGCCGAAACAGCCGTCGCACTTGAAAAAGACATTGCCAGCACATTCAGAAGAGGAAACAGACAGATAACTGCCAGTAATATCATAATTACATAATTGATGGTTTGAAAAAGGATGCGTCCCTTCGATACTCTCATCTTTTCACCTCCAGTTAGAAAATCCGATAATCTCCGAACTTATAAGCCAGAAAATAGGAGACGGAAATAAACAGCGTGGATACAAAGGATTTAAACAGTCCCACAGCCGTCGCCGGTCCGTACTGGGCATTCAAAAGTCCCAGACGATATACAAAAGTATCCAAAATATCTCCCGATTCATAAACAGAAACATTATATAAATTAAATACCTGGTCAAACCCTGCATTTAAAACATTTCCAAGACTTAATACCAGCATCAGTACAATGATCATCTTCATTCCGGGCAGGGTTACATGCCAGGTCTGCTGCCAGCGATTCGCTCCATCAATCTTTGCCGCTTCATAAAGACTGGAATCAATTCCCAGTATCGCTGCCAGATATACGATGGCTCCATAACCAAAATTCTTCCAGATATCTGTCGCAATCAAAGTACCTTTAAAATATCGGTTATCTCCCAGAAAGAAGATTTCTTTTCCTCCAAACGCCTTAATGATCTGATTCACGATACCGGTGCTCGGAGAAAGCATATCAATAAAAATGCCGCCCAAAACTACCCAGGATAAAAAGTAGGGCAAATATACAATGGTCTGCACGGTCTTTTTGAACCTGCGTCCGCGGATCTCATTTAATAAGAGAGCAAATACAATGGGAACCAGAAGTCCCAGAACAATTTTCCAGAAAGCAATAACTATCGTATTTTTCAATGCCTGAGAAAAACCAGGAAGCTTAAATACATATCTGAAGTTATCAAACCCCACCCATTTCTGATCACCAAACAATCCTTTACTGGGAATAAACTTCTGGAAAGCAATAATGAGCCCTGCCATCGTTGTATAATTAAATACCAGAATCATAAGCACGCCCGGCAGAAGCATCAGATGCAGCGGAAGTTCTTTTTTAAAAATTGAGAATGTATATTTTGATTTTCGCTTTTTCATATTCTTCCTCTCTCTACAAAAGCAGGGGAGCACGAAACTACGTCTCCCCCCTGCCGCATTCAACTATTTATTTGCACTGTACCACTCATTGACTTCATCTGTCATTTCCTGGCCGCCGGCGGTAGTCCACTCTTCTACTACAGAATCAAAAGCATCCAGCGTCTCCTGGCCGGAAATAATCTTAATAAACGTCTGATCCAGCATATCATCCAGAGTTGTCTTTCTCTCAGACATTACCTCTCCGGGAGCCGCTACAAATTTATCCTCTACCAGTTTCACATTTTCATCATTCTGATATTTAATCAGTAATTCCTGAGAACCATCCTTACCAAAGACTCTGTTCCACCCCCACATCGTCCGGTCGCCGTTCTGTGCCGCATAGCTGTACTCCCACATGCTGTACTGCTCACCTGCCAGATCACCCGGATCACCGGTTTCCAGTGCATTGGCGATTGCCTGAGTTGTTACCTGGTTCTTGTTCGGTCCGCTGTACTGTACCGGAGAAAGCTTCCATACACCTTCTACTCCATTACCCGGATTTGCATATACTTCATATTCGTTTAATTCCGGATCCAGTACTTTCTCGCAATACAGATTCAGTATCTGAACCAGTGCTTCCGGATGCTCACAGTTTTTGCTGACTGCATACCAGTTGCTGGTACACATTTCAATACCCGGGGTGATGGTCTCGCCCTCTTCTTTCATCGGAATCATATACGGCATCCAGTCTGCATTTTCGTCAGCATCGATGGATCTCTGTAAATAATCCAGTGAAGAAGCATGGAAGCCATAAAGCACACCGCATTTTCCGTTTACAAGCGCTTCACTCGCTTTCTCATTATCGTTCACATAAAATTCCGGATCAATCAGACCGTCTGCATACAGTTCAGCCAGGCCTCCCAGAGCCTCTTTCATCTCAGCTGTGGTGCTTCCGTAAATCAGATCGCCATTCTCATCTTCGATCCAATAACGCGGGTAAGCGCCATACGCGTTGCTCCAGCCTTTGATATCAAACTGGTTGCCATAAAGATCATTGCTGAGTGCCATTCCGATACTGCCTTCGCCTGCATATTCTTTAAAGGCTGTCATAATCTCTTTTAACTCATCAAGTGTCTTGGGAGCTTCCAGCCCTAAGGTATCCAGCCAGTCCTGTCTCAGCCACAAGATCTGTGCTTTTTCCAGATCACAGTCTACATAAGGGATACCATACTGTACGCCATTATAAGTACAGGCATTGATGCAGGCTTCCCCGGCAGCTTCGATCAGTGATTTCAGATAATCACTGGCATATTCCTCAAAATAAGGCGCCATATCAACAACCAGATCGCCGTCTACCAGCTGTTTCAGATCCTGCTTGTTCACACATACAACGTCAGGAATAGTTCCTGACGCTACAGCCGCGTTAAACTTCTGCGTTGCAATTTCGGAGCTGGATGCGACCCAAAGATAGGAAACCTCGTACCCTAATTTCTCCGCAATAAGATCTGTCCAGATGTTCTTCTCGTAAGTCGCTCCCTCCATATTCGCGAAGACATTCGCTTCCACCAGAGGATCTGCCGTTCTGCAGAAAGTAATGGGAATCAGATCACCCTCTGCCTCATCTGCCAGAGCAGGGACCGCCAGACTGCACATCACAGCAGCTGCAGTTAATAAAGCCATCATTTTTCTCTTTTTCATTTTGTTGCCTCCTTTTTTGTATTTTCACTGGTTATTACTGATGCAACCATTATAAAAAAGAAAAAGAATTTTTATCAGAAACGATCCATGCTTTTTCATTCACAATTTATTTCATTTTTATTTTTTGATTCACTTTTTTGTATCTTGATTCATTTTTCTGCAAAATAAAAATCTCCAGCCGAAACTGATACTTTTCAGTGCTCAGACTTCAGCTGGAGATTCCCATTTTTAAATTTTACTGTAAGATCACGCTCCAGGCCTCTTTCAGGCGATCCATCTGCCAGGCTGCATTGGCAGGACTTGTGGAGGGAAGTTTTTCTATTGGCCTTCCGGTTACCGGAAAAGCATATTTCTGGTAAAGCTCAAAGGCTTTTCCGCCGTTGGCGTAAATTTTCCGGACGGGTGCCGCCTGGAGGATTCGGTTCAGATCCGCTGGCACCACGTTTCGGATGCTGCTGTCACTGGAACCGACAATTTCACAGCTGGCAACCACATCCCAGATGGCAATGCCATTCTGAAGGAGCAGCTCTTTTTTCTCCGAAATCGTCTTTGGAACCTTCCAGCCGGTGAGA
>OLSC01002317.1_pt1 | contig 13621 bp, 13 predicted proteins | sample 1672881 | NCBI WGS metagenome assembly OLSC01 (sample SAMEA3136733, study PRJEB25190) | human gut metagenome | biome: human gut; feature: human-associated habitat; material: faeces | place: Austria | collected 2013
GATGTTGCTGGCAGGGATGTTGCTGGCAGGGATGTTGCTGGCAGGGATGTTGCTGACAGGAGATTATGGCCCATTGTTGCGTGTCGGGCGCTGCCGACGGGAAGTCGTGGCCCGGTGCTGCCGACGGGAGATCGTGCCCCGGTGCTACATGCCGGTTGTTGCGGGCTAAGAAGCGCGGCTGGGCTTCGTTGCGAAAGGGGAGAGGAATGGCTACGATTGTCGAGGGTCTTACGGCGGCGCAATGCTGGACATGTGATCGCTTTTATGGTTTGTTCTTCGGGGAAACTGTTAGCTTGGAGATGGGAAATCGGATTCCCAAACTGCGTCCTCCGCTGGGGAATCCCGACACTGAAGAGCGTGCATGGTGGCTGGCGAGCGATCGGCTGGGGGTTGTATACGAGGAAGCTCTGGCGTACGCAGAAGCTGCGGAATCCGGTATGGCGTTCAAGCCGTCGAAACCTGTGATCGAGAGGGTGCTCGAACAGGGTGCCGGAATGGTGGACGCGCCGATCCGTGTGATGGTGCCCAACAAGGCGTCGCGTCTGTCGGCGGCTGATTTGACGTGCTGCCTGAGCAGCACCGCACCTGCGGAGGGCTCCTTCGTTCGCGGCCCTGGGGAAGGGCTGCTGATAGCCGGCCCCGAACTGGCGGTGCTCCAACTGGCCCTCAAGCTTCCGATGCCGAAGCTCGCCGAGCTGATTTGCGAGCTGTGCTCCACCTATTACTACGATCTCGCCGAAGTGCCTCAGCTGAGTCGCAACGAGGACGGATTGCTCAGTCGGGTAGAAGTGCAGGAATGCGCGCGCAGCAACCGACCCGTTCCGGTCTCGTGTCTTCGCGCCATGGAGTGGTTTAGCGCGCAATCGGCTAGCTCGAAAGCGGGCCGAGCCATGGCCCGTGCGGTGCGCTACGCTGTCGACGGCTCCGCCTCTCCCATGGAGACCGCGTTGGCGCTCATGCTGTGCCTTCCGAAGACAGCCGGTGGTTACGGGCTTCCCAAGCCGCAGATGAATCGCGTGCTGCCTCTCGATGCGGAGACGGGGCGGGTGCGCGTGGCCGATCTATTTTGGCCCGAAGCTAAGATAGCGGTGGAATACGACAGCGATGCCTTTCATGCGGAAAAGGAGAAGTTGCGCCGCGACGCGCTCAGGCGCAATCAGCTGGAATCCCAGTCGGTGACGGTGCTCACGGCGACGGCGGAGCATTTGTCATCGCTTGCGGCGTTGGATGAGCTGGCGGGGCAGATCGCCCGCGCCTTGGGGCGCAGCCTGCATCGCGGACGCCTCGCGGCTGCGGGAGAGCGGGCGGCACTGCTCGCATCCTTGAAGCAGCGCAGCATAGAGGGACTTCGCTGATCGGCTGAGGATTTTCTTGCTGCGCGCGGGGACACCCAGCGACTGGGTTGAATTGCGCGTACTTTCTTTGCGCAATCCCTTGCTTTTGCGGGGGATTGTGCTATTTTAGACAGGCTGTCTTCGCAGGCGTGCGATGGGCAGCGGCAATTATCACACATGCTCGGGCGACTGGCACCGCGAGTGGCCACCGGAAAAGGCTGCGGTTGAACTGGGATGACCTCGGGCAGAGGACTAACGAATGGAGTGATCATGACGAAAGTCAGCATTACCACGCTGCTCGACGCCGGCGCGCACTTCGGGCATCAGACCCGCCGCTGGAACCCCAAGATGAAGCCGTACATCTTCGGCAGCCGCGGCGACATCTACATCATCGACCTGAAGCAGACCCTCTACGGGCTCGACGCCGCCTACACCTTCGTGAGCAACCTCACCCGCAAGGGCGGTACCGTGCTGTTCGTGGGCACCAAGAAGCAGGCCCAGGAAGCCGTCGCCGACGCCGCCAACCGCTGCGGCATGCCCTACGTGAACGCCCGCTGGCTCGGCGGCATGCTCACCAACTTCGCCACCATCCGCACCCGCGTGAAGCGCATGGAGGAGCTGGAGGCCATGGACGCCGACGGCCGCATGGCGCTGCTTCCGAAGAAGGAGCAGATCCTGCTGCACAAGGAGCTCGCGAAGCTGCAGACCAACCTCAATGGCATCCGCAACATGAAGAAGGTGCCCGACGCCATCTTCGTGATCGACACCAACCGCGAGGGCATCGCCCTGCACGAGGCCCATCGTCTGGAGATCCCCGTCGTGGGCACGCTGGACACCAACTGCGATCCGGACGACGTGGATTACGGCATTCCGGCCAACGACGACGCCATCCGCTCCGTGCGCCTTCTGGCCGACTTCATGGCCGACGCCGTCATCGCCGGCACCGGCGCTGACGTGACCGCCGCCGAGATGGCCGGCGAGGCCGCTGCCGCCGACGCCGTGGCCGAAGTGGCCGTCGAGGCCGCTGCCGACGTGGCCGAGGGCGCGGGCGCCGAGGTCGCTGCCGACGTGGTCGCCGACACGGTTTCCGAGTAACCCGACCGAGTAAGAACCACCGTTTTCCCCAAAGGAGGAATTCATGGCTAACATCACCGCTTCCATGGTGAAAGAGCTCCGCGAGATGACCGGCGCGGGCATGATGGAGTGCAAGAAGGCCCTGGCCGAGGCCGAGGGCGAGATGGAGAAGGCCGTCGACGTGCTGCGCACCCGCGGGCTCGCCGCCGTCGCCAAGAAGGCCGGGCGCGCCACCAACGAGGGCACCGTCATGGCCATCGTGAACGATGCGTGCACCACCGGCGCCGTGGTCGAGCTGAACTGCGAGACTGACTTCGTGGGCATGAACGAGAAGTTCAAGGCCTACGCCGAGAAGATCGCCAAGGCGGCGCTTGCCGCGAAGCCGGCCGATGTGGACGCGCTGAAGGCCGCCGTCATCGACGGCGAGACCGTCGAGGAGATCGTCACCGACTGCATCCATGTAATGGGCGAGAACACGCAGCTGGCCCGCGTGGCCGTGGTGGACGCCCAGGCCGTGTCCGCCTACATCCACGGCGGCGGCAAGATCGGCGTTCTGGTGACCTTCAACGTCGAGGGCATCGATCCGGCCTCCGACGCCTTCCAGAAGTGCGGCCGCGACATCGCCATGCAGGTGGCCGCTCTGAACCCGGTGTCCGCCACCCGCGAGGACGTGCCCGCCGACGTGGCCGCCCACGAGATGGAGATCTACAAGGCCCAGGCCGCCGAGTCCGGCAAGCCCGAGGCCATCCAGGAGAAGATCGCGCTCGGCCGCATGGACAAGTTCTACAAGGAGAACTGCCTCGCCGAGCAGGATTTCGTGAAGAACCCCGACCTCACGGTGGCCCAGTACGCCGATGAGTGCGCCAAGGAGATGGGCGGGAAGATCGCCATCACCGGTTTCGTGCGCTTCGCTCTGGGCGAGTAGCCGCAACTGGATGGATTTATTTCCAAAAGGAGGAAAGCCCGCGCGGGTGCGCGGGCTTTTTTCTATAATAGGGGCACTTGTGAATATTTGCATGACGCGGGGCGCTCGGGCGTTCCGGCAAAAGGACTAGAAATGAACCAGGAAGTCATCATCGTTCGGGGAAACCATACCCTCAAAGGCGACGTGCGCGTCTCCGGCGCCAAGAACTCGGCCTTGAAGCTCATGGCCGCGTCCATTCTGGGACAGGGGGAGACGATCCTGCACAACGTGCCGCTCATTTCCGATATCGAACTTATGAGCGAGGTGCTCGCGCGTCTGGGCGCCACCGTGGTGCGCGAGGGGCATACCCTGCGCATAAACACTGCCGACGTCGACAGCTGCGAGACGCCCTACGAGCTCGTATCGAAGATGCGCGCCTCCATCTCGGTGCTGGGGCCGCTCATCGGGCGTTTCGGCGAGGCGCGGGTGGCCATGCCCGGCGGCTGCCAGATTGGCGCCCGCAAGATCGACATGCACCTGGTGGGCCTGGAGGCCCTGGGCGTTGCGTTCGACGTGGATCACGGCGTTCTGGCCGCCACGACGCCGAACGGCCTGCGCGGCACCCACGTGTACCTCGAGTTCCCCTCGGTGGGCGCCACGGAGAACATGCTCATGGCCGCCGTGACCGCCGAGGGCCACACGGCCATCGAGAACGCCGCCTGCGAGCCCGAGATCGAGGATCTGGCGAACATGCTCAACGCCATGGGCGCGCGCGTGTCCGGCGCCGGCACCTCGCTCATCGAGATCGAGGGCGTGCCGCTCTCGACGCTCCATCCCTGCGAGCACACGACGGTGGGCGACCGCATCGAGGCGGGCACCTTTCTCGTCGGCGGCGCGCTTACCGGAGGCCCCCTCACCGTGCACGGCATCGACCCCGCTTTTTTGCGCATGGCCATCATGAAGCTTCGGGCCATGGGCTGTGATGTGGAAACGGGCGACGACTGGATCACCGTGCGTCGCGAGGAGCCCCTGTCCTCCGTGGACATCCAGACGCTGCCGCACCCCGGGTTCCCCACCGACCTGCAGGCTCAGTTCATGCTGCTGGCGGCCCTGGCCGATGACGCGTCGGTCGTCACGGAGAACGTCTTCGAGAACCGCTTCATGTTCGCCGCCGAGCTCATGCGCATGGGGGCCGACGTGACGCTGGACGACCACCATGCCATCGTGCGCGGCGTCGATCATTTGGAAGGGGCGCCCGTGTCCTCCACCGATCTGCGGGCGGGCGCGGCTCTCGTGCTCGCGGGCATCGTGGCTGACGGCGAGACGAGCGTGCACCACTTGGAGCACATCGACCGCGGCTATGAGGACTACGTGGGCAAGCTGGCCTCCCTCGGCGCCGATATCCGTCGCGTGTCCGCGGATTCTCTCCGCTAGGGGCGTCCATGGCACTGCACGGCAAAAAGGCCCCTTCGGCCTCCCAGACCCGTCGCGTCTCCCGACGCGTGAACGATTCCATGATCGGCTCCCATGTGGAACGCGGCTCCTCCGCTCGGGGGCGCCACGCTGCCGGCGCCGACCGTCCGGCCCGCGTCGACTTCTCCGATGGACGCCGCAGCCGCCGAGCTGACCGCGGCATGGTGGACCAGGTGGACGTGGGCGCTACGAGCGGCGAGAGCGACTCCGATTACGCCCGGCGCCGCGCCCGGCGCAGCTACGCCGAGGAGATTCAGGCCAAGGGGCGCCGCCGCAAGATGATCTTCTTCGGGGCGGTTGCCCTGCTCGTAGTCGTGGTGGCCGCTGTGGCGGGCACGGCGGCGTTCTTCGCCTGGTCCGACTCCCAGCTGTCCTTGGGCGACTCGAACGCCAAAGAGGCGCTGACGGCTCCCGAGGAGGGAGCGCCCTATTACGCGCTGCTCTCCGCCGATCTCGCCAAGAACACGGCAGCTCCCTCCGCATCTGACGCGGCCTACCTCGCCGTGCGCATCGACGAGGGCGCCCGCACGCTTACTTTCATCTCGCTGCCGCCCTCGGTGTCCGTGGAGCTTTCCGACGGCGAGCGCCACGCCCTCCGCGACGCCACGTCGGTTGGCGGCGACGCGGAGCTTCTCCGGGCCGCCGGTTCGCTGCTCGGGGTTCAGTTCGCCCACTTTGCCTCCACCGATGCCGAAGGCCTCGCCTCCCTGGTTGATCTGGTGGGAGGCGTGCCGGTGGAGCTGTCCGAGGAAGTGGACGACCCCCGGGCCGGCATCCACGTGCTGGCCGCCGGCTCCCAGACGCTTGACGGCGCCCAGGCGCTCACGCTTTTGCGAGCGGCCAACTACAGCGATGCAATGGGAATGCAGGCGAAGATGCGAGCCCTGTTCACGGTGAATCTGGCCGAGCGCGCCACCTCGGGCGAGGGTCTTTCCTTCCCGAGCGTGATAGCCGACGGCGCGCCCTTCGTCTCCACGGACTGGACAAGCGGCCAGCTCATCTCTTTGGGCGATGCTCTCAGCCCCCTCACCGAGGCGACGGTGTACGCTGCCGTGGTTCCCGGGCGCCTCACGACCTCCGACGAGGGCGAGGAGACCTACGAGGTGTCCGGCGAGGATCTCGCCGCGATGATGGAAGCGGTGAACGCGGGGAATTCGCCGGAGAGTTTCGAGGGCAACCTCGCCAATGTCGACCGCAGCCTCGTCACCGTGGAGGTGCGCAACGGCAGCGGCATCCAGGGCGCGGCGGCCCGTTGCGGCGAGCTTCTGACCTCGGCGGGCTACGACGTGAAATCCGTCGGCAACGTGGACGACGGCACGGTGTACCCCGAGACGCTCGTCATCTACAAGGACGAGGCCTTCGAAATCGCCGCCAAGGCCATCGTGAGCGACCTGTCCGCGGGACGGGTGGTGAACGGCGGTGACTTCTATACCTTCGACACCAACGTTTTGGTGATCATCGGCACCGACTGGATCGGCTAGGCGCCCTCTGTGTTATGATGCTGGCCGATATAGGAAACCTCTCACGATAGGAGTGACTCATGGTTGAGAAGTCCGATGTGGCCGCGGTGCTGGAGCTGATCCGCCCGAGCCTGCAGGCCGACGGCGGCGACGTGCAGCTGGTGGACGTGTCCGACGACGGCGTCGTCACGGTGGAGCTGCAGGGTGCCTGCAAGGGCTGCCCCATGTCCCAGATGACGCTCGCCAATGGCGTCGAGCGCATCCTGAAGGAGCGCGTGCCCGGCGTTACCTCCGTGGTGCCGGCGATGTAATCTGTTCCGTGCGGCCTGACGGCCACACGGACCACTCGACGCTGCGAGGCTCTGACGCATTTCATATTCACCCTTGTTTTGCACGCGGCGTTGGCCGAAGCCAACTTGGTGCAAAGGCGGGCGAATCTGAAACGCGTCAGAGCCTCTCGCTGACTTTGCCAATTAAGCGTTTGTTCGTAGAGATGAGAGGCTGGTGTATGGAAGGGTGCTGGAGCCGTCGCGGGTGCGATGACGAGATGCAGGGGCGCTGTCCGCACAACGTGCCGGGGGAGCCGTGCCCGGCAGACTGCCATTACGCGGCGTGCCATCGACCGACCCATGTGGTGTGCGAGGACTTCGGGGTGCTTCTAAACCCGAATCGCGATTACGACGCGGCGGTCAAGCAGGTGTGCCGCTTCTGCGAGCATTTCCTTGTGAACGGGCCGGATATCGATCCGGAGACCCGCACGCGCGACAAGTTCAGCGGCCGCAACCGCTTCCTTCTTTAGGTTTCGACATAGGTTTCGAGAAAAATGGTCACAAAATCGACTTTTGGGTTCTAAACGGGAATTTGGAAGAGGAGAAATTAATGTATTGAATTAATTTCTCGCAAATCAAGGGCGAATCTCGTCGATGTAAGGCCTTCTTTAGGGTTCAGCCGAACCCAGAACTCGATTTTGTGACCATTTTCTCTCGACTTTTTGCAAAGAACGAGAAGGCGGTTGGGTGAGAGGGCTTGCTTTTGCGTGATTGTCGAGGGGCTCTGCTACAATGCGGTTCGGTAAAGGTTCAAGCGCGAGCGAAGGCGGTGAGAGCGGTGAAAGCGAAGGTGACCTGTCCGGCCTGCGGGGCCGATGACGTCGATGTGCGATCCTACGAGTCGCTCATGGCCCTGCGCTCCGACCTGGCGCTGTTCACGCTGACCTGCCCCCATTGCGCCGCCCGCATCTCGGCGCTTCTGACCATTCCGCCCGAGTTGCGGGAGGAAGTTGTATTTGCCGCTATCGAGCTGGGTGCTGGTATGGGCGCCCATGAGGGAACATCGTAATGCTGAACGACATTTATCAGGGGCTCGACCCCATCGCCTTCTCGCTGGGGCCTCTGGTGGTGCGCTGGTACGGCCTGGCCTACGTGCTCGGGTTCGTCTGCGCCGCCGCCATCATCTACTTCGTGGCGAAGCGCTGGAAGCTCGGCATGAGCGAGGACAACCTGCTTACGCTCATGGTCTGCGCCATCGTCGGCGTGGTGCTGGGTGCGCGCATCGGATACGTGCTGTTCTACGGCGACGGCTACTACCTGTCCCATCCGCTGGAGATACTCGCGTTCAACCAGGGGGGCATGAGCTTCCATGGCGGTCTCGTGGGGCTGCTTATCGGCGGCGCCGTAGCTGCCCGTATGACGCGCATCCCGTTTCTCACGTTGGCCGACTTGGGATCCATTGCGGCGCCGATTGGCCTGTTCTTCGGCCGCTGCGCCAACTTCGTGAACGGCGAGCTGTGGGGCGCGCCCACCGACGGGCCGCTCGGCGTGGTGTTCGGCGGCGCGGCCGGCATGATGCCGCGGCATCCCAGCCAGCTCTACGAGGCGGTGCTGGAGGGGATCGTCATCTTCTGCGTCCTGTTCGCGCTCTCGCGCAAGCGGCCACCGAGGCCCCAGGGCACCTTCCTCGGCGCATTTCTGGTGCTCTACGGCATCTTCCGCTTCCTCATCGAGTTCGTGCGCGAGCCCGACGTGCAACTGGGATACCTGTGGGGCGGTTGGCTCACCATGGGCCAAGTGCTCTCGGCACCGCTCATCGTGGCCGGTATCGCGTTGCTCATCTATGCGGCGAGGACGCGGCATCCCCAGGCCGGACCGCAGGAGATTCAGCCGCCGTCTGTCCCTGGCGATGCGGCTTAGGCGCTCCATCGGGTTTTCTTGTAACGACGTGGTGTCACCCGGCGTTGCGGAAATCGGGGTGGCACTCCTTCCAGTACAATATTTCAAGGCTGCGGACAGCGCGTCTGCGGCTCTTTGTAACGAGCAGCTACAAGAGATATGAGGTAGAACATGGACGTGAAATTCTACAAGTGCATGCATTGCGGCAACATTGCCGTTAAGGTCTTCGACGCGGGTGTGCCGCTGGTGTGCTGCGGCGAGAAGATGGTTGAGCTGGTCGCCGGCTCCCAGGACGCCGCCCTGGAGAAGCACGTGCCCGCCGTCGAGGTCGAGGGCAACAAGGTCGTCGTGAACGTCGGCTCGGTGGATCATCCCATGCTGGAGGAACACTGGATCCAGTTCATCTGCCTGGTGACCGACAAGGGCTACCAGATTCACCCGCTCGCCCCGGGCGAGGCGCCCCACGCCGAGTTCGTCATCGCCGAGGGCGAGACGCCGCTCAAGGTCTACGAGCACTGCAACCTCCACGGCCTGTGGGTGACCGAGATCTAAACGCCCGCTCGCGGAGCGAAATGAGAAAGACCCGTGTTGCGCGGGTCTTTTTTCTTGCATTCGGGGAAAACGATGCTAATATAGACAAGCTTGTCTCAGGGCTTGGTCGGAAACCAAGCCGCATTCGGCCCCTTGGTCGGAAACCAAGGAAGTTAGGAGAACCCAATGAAGCAAGGTATTCATCCGGAGTACGTGGACTGCGTCGTGAAGTGCAGCTGCGGCAACACCTTCACCACCCGCTCCACCAAGCCCGAGCTGAAGATCGACATCTGCAACGCCTGTCATCCGTTCTACACCGGCACCCAGAAGCTCATCGACACCGGTGGACGCGTCCAGCGCTTCGCCGACCGCTTCGGCGCCGCTAAGGACGTCGTGGCCGAGCGCGAGGCCGCCAAGAAGGCCGAGCGCGAGGCCAAGGCCGCCGCTAAGGCCGAGCGCGCCGCCGCCTATGCCGCCAAGGCCGCCGAGGAGGCCGCCCGCGCCGAGGCTCAGGCCGACGTTGACGCCATGGAAGACGCCGCTGCCGCCGGCACCGCCGAGGAGGCTCCCGGCGTGGAGCTGACCGACGCCGAGGTGACCGAGGCCGTGGAGGCCGCCGAGTAGCTCGTCGTCGCATTCGGTGAACGCAAGGCCCGCTCGCACTCCGGTGCGGCGGGCCTTTTCTTTTGCCGTCCTGTGAATTCCCGCAAAGGGGAGCGGGCGCGGTTTTATAATGCTAGGGAGTTGAACGCAACGCGACCGATGGGAGTAGATATGGTTGCGAATCCGGAGCAGGACTTCGTCCTGAAAACGGTTGAGAGCAGGGATGTTCACTTCGTTCGCTTCTGGTTCACCGACGTCTTGGGCAACATGAAGTCCTTCGCGGTGGTGCCCGGCGAGCTGGAGAGCGCCTTCGAGGAGGGCATGGGCTTCGACGCCAGCTGCATCGAGGGCTTCTCGGCGGCGCAGGAGTCGGACATGCTGGCCTTTCCCGACCCTTCCACCTTCGAGATCTTGCCCTGGCGTCCCCAGGCCAACGCCGTGGCCCGCATGATCTGCGACATCCGCACGCCGGAGGGGGAGCCCTACGCGGGAGATTCGCGCCATGTGCTGGAGCGGGTGGTGCGCCGCGCCGCCGAGGACGGCTACTCGTTTATCGTAGGGCCCGAGCTGGAGTACTTCTACTTCAAGGACGCCGAGGGCACCGACGTGCTCGATCATGGCAGCTACTTCGACCTGACGTCGCTCGATTCCGCCTCCGATCTGCGCCGCGACACGGTGCTCACTTTGGAGAAGATGGGCATTCCCGTGGAGTACTCCCACCACGAGAAGGGCCCTTCCCAGCACGAGATCGACTTGCGCTACGCCGATGCGCTCTCCATGGCCGACGCCGTTATGACCTACAAGCAGGTGGTGAAGGAAATCGCCATGAAGCACGGGGTGTACGCCTCGTTCATGCCCAAGCCCATGGCGGATGCTCCCGGCAACGGCATGCACGTGCACCAGAGTCTCATGGATCGCTCCGGCAACAACGTGTTCTTCGACCCGGACGATCCGTCCGGGTACAACCTGTCGGCCACGGCGAAGAGCTACATCGCCGGCCTTCTGAAGTACGCGCCGGAGTACACGCTGGTCACGAACCAGTACGTGAACTCCTACAAGCGCCTGCAGCCGGGAGGGGAGGCGCCCACCTGCATCAGCTGGGGCGCGCGAAACCGCTCGACCTTGGTGCGCATCCCGGGCTATCGCCCGAACAGCGAGTCGGCCTGCCGGGTGGAGCTGCGCAGCCCCGACCCGGCGGCGAACCCCTATCTCGCCTTCGCCGTCATGCTGGCCGCGGGGCTGGCGGGCATCGAGGAGGGGCTTGAGCTGATGCCCCCGGCCGACGAGGCCGCGCCCATCGGCTGCACCCGCTACGAGCATCGCGCCCGGGGCATCGAGACGCTGCCGGAATCCCTCGGCGAGGCCGTGGAGCGCTTCGCGGAGAGCAAGCTGATGCGCGAGACCTTGGGCGAGCACATCCACGATTACCTCGTGCGCACCAAGCGCGAGGAATGGGAGGCCTACCAGGGTATCGTGACCGCGTGGGAGCTCGAGCGCAATTTGGCGGTGTTGTAGCATGCAGCGCAAAACGATTATCTTCATCGCCGACAGCCTCGACAACGCCCACAAGTTCCAGCAGGTGCTCTCGAAGCTGGACGTAGACGTGGCTGCGGGCTCATCGGTGCAGTTCAAGAAGCTGCTCGCGGCGCACCCGAGCCACGATCTGGTCATCTACGAGGCCCGGGGCGACGCTCTGGGCACGGTGGCCTCGGTGGAGGCGGCGCTTGCCGAGGAAGGTGCCACTGCCATGCTCGTCATCGTGAACGAGGACCAGCTGGCCCAGTTCCGTCTGCCGGTGTCCTGCAAGGCCGACTTCGTCGTGCACGGGGCGAGCGCCGCCGAGTGCGCCACCCGCATTCGACAGCTGCTGTGGCCCGGCAACGAGGGCAGTTCGGCCGACTACATCACCGTGGACAACATGACCGTGAACCTTGCCACCTACCAGGTGAAGGTCGGCGGCGAGCCGGTGGACCTCACCTATTTGGAATACGCCCTGCTCGCCTTCCTCGTCACCCATCCGGGCCGCACCTACTCCCGAGACGCGCTGCTGCGCCGCGTGTGGGGCTTCGACTACTACGGCGGCAGCCGCACCGTGGACGTCCACGTGCGCCGCGTTCGCGCCAAGCTCGGCCCGGAGCTCGCTCAGCGCCTGGAGACGGTGCGCGGCGTCGGCTATTTGTGGAACGCCTAAGACCCGAAAGGCTCGAAATGTCAAAAAAGATTGCCGTTATCGACGGAAACTCGCTCATGCATCGTGCCTACCATGCGGTGCAGACGCCCATGACCGCCAAGGACGGCACCCCCACCAACGCCGTCTTCGGCTTCCTCACCATGCTCTGCAAGTTCATCGAGATGGCCTCGCCGGACGCGGTGGTGTGCGCCTTCGACGCCGGCAAGCCGGTGCACCGCATCGAGGCCATGGCCCAGTACAAGGCGCAGCGGCCGCCCATGGACGAGGAGCTGCACGTGCAGTTCCCCGTCATTCAGGAGCTGCTCGAGTCCATGGCCATCCCCGTGGTGAAGGTGCCCGGCTGGGAGGGCGACGACATTCTGGGCACCATTGCCGCCCGCGACGAGGCGCTGGGATACGAGACCCTGCTCGTCACCGGCGACAAGGACGCCTACCAGCTGGCGAGCGAGTTGACGCGCATCGTGACCACGAAGAAGGGCATCACGGACGTGACCATCAACGGGCCGGCCGAGGTGGAGGAGCGCTACGGCGTGACGCCCGCCCAGTTCATCGACTACCTGGGGCTTATGGGCGACAGCTCCGACAACATCCCCGGCGTGCCCGGCATCGGGCCCAAGACCGCCACGAAGCTTCTGCAGACCTACGGGTCGATGGAGGGCATCTACGAGCACGTGGGGGAGCTCAAGGGCAAGCAGAAGGAGAACATCGAGAACAACCGCGAGACGGCGTTTCTGTCCCGGGAGATCGCGACCATCGTGACCGATCTGGACTTCCCCCTCGACTTGGAGGCGGTGAGCTTTCCCGCCTTCGACGCGGCGGACGTGGAGGAGGCGTTCGGCAAGTACCAGCTGGCGAGCCCCTTGGCCCGGGTGCTGGCCATGATCGATGCCGAGCCGCCCTCGCGCGAGGCGAAATTGGAAGTGGCGCCGGTGCTCGAGGGGGACGCCGGCGCGGCCGAGGTCGTTCGGGCCGTGAAGGCGGGGGAGACCATCGGCGTCGCCTTCGTCGATCCGGAGCAGGTGTCGTTGTTCGACGAGGGGGCGACCGGCGCGTTCGCCACCGACGAGGCAACGGTCGTCGCGGTGGGAGACGACGCGCTGGCGCTGCTCGCCCAGGTGGTTCGGGAAGGCTCGTTCGTGGCCCTGGATGTGAAGGCGGAGCTGCATCGGGTGTACCCGGCCGACACCGCCGAGCCGGCTCTCGTGAGCGATGGGGAGGTGCTCTCTGCCGACGGCTTCGACCTGTCCGTGGCGGGCTACGTGCTGAACTCGTCGCTTTCCGCCTACACCTACGACTCGCTCATGGAGGCCCTGGCCGCCTCCACGCTGCCCGAGGCCGAAACCGACGCCGAGCGCGCGGCCATCCGCGCCACGGCGGCTCGTCTGCTGAAGGGGCTCTTGGAGGAGGCGCTGAAGAAGGACGGCAGCTGGGACGCTTACGCCGACATCGACTTGCCGCTCGTGGGGGTGCTCGCCGTCATGGAGCGCGTGGGCGCCGCCATCGACGCGGAGCGCCTGGAGGCGCTGGGGCGCGAGGCCCAGGCCGAGGTGGACGGTCTCACGGCCCAGATTTACAAACTGGCCGGCGAGCCCTTCAACTTGAGTTCCCCCAAGCAGCTGGCCCACATCCTCTTCGAGGTGCTGGAACTGCCCCCGGTGAAGAAGAACCAGCGCGGGTACTCCACCGACGCCAAGGTGCTCACGGAGCTGTCGGCCATCCATCCGTTGCCCGACCTCATCCTGCGCTACCGCGAGTTCTCGAAGATCAAGAACACCTACATTGACGCCCTGCCCCGTATGCGGGCCGCCGACGGTCGCGTGCACACCCAGTTCAACGAGACGGTCACCACGACCGGGCGCCTGTCGTCATCCGACCCGAACCTG
>OLSC01002318.1_pt1 | contig 13610 bp, 18 predicted proteins | sample 1672881 | NCBI WGS metagenome assembly OLSC01 (sample SAMEA3136733, study PRJEB25190) | human gut metagenome | biome: human gut; feature: human-associated habitat; material: faeces | place: Austria | collected 2013
AGTCCAGAGTGTGCTGCTAACCACAGTGACCGGTGATTTCAACTGGAGATTATATATATCAACAAGAGATTATTTAATTAACACTTGACAAAATACGCATAGCGTATATAATGTTGTTATACGCTAAAAGTATTGGAAGGTGGCAATATGAAAGGATATGAATTATTAAAAGAAGCTCGTAGATTATCTGGAATGAAGCAGAAGGATATGGCGAAGTATTTTTACATGCCATATCGAACTTACCAAGACTGGGAACTAGGAAATAGGGTTATTCCAGAATACATACTTCGTTTGGTACTCTATAAGCTTGAAATGGAAAAGATCATTCCATCCGGTCTTTTAGAAAGCATGGATGAGAAATAGTCTGTTGTTGATGTATAAGTCAAACAAGGAACAAATGATTTGTTCTATGTGACTAACATCGATGGTTGCTTTTTCATTATCTGGCATTGTTGGCATTATGCAGGAAATAAAGAGCAGATGTTGAATGATGATTTATTACGAGGTGATTTTATGGGAGAAAAGACGAAAGAAAAACAGGAAGTCAGAATATCTGAAAAATTGTTATTGTCGATTAATGAGGCAAATGCTTTAAGCGGAATTGGACAGAATAAGCTCAGAGAGCTTACACTTGATCCACGCTGCCCATTTGTTTTATTTGTTGGTAGAAAGCGTTTGATAAAAAGGAAAGCTTTTGAAGCCTTCATTGACAAGGAACTGGAGATATAGCTACCGGGTTCTTTGTGGACAAAAAAGAGTGAGTATGGTACAATATAATGTCCTGTATTGAGCTTTTCTTTGGATAAAAGAAAAATATGAAACTAGAAGTGATATCACGAGCCTCGGTACTCAAAAAATACGGATCACATAGATTGTGTGACGGATGCTTGTCAATTATTGGAAAAATCAATTTATTGATTGACAAATGGATTACATGGGCATACTATAATAGTAGAAAGCACTGGACATCCGCACAAAGGATGTAAAATATTTGTGGATTTGCTATAGTGATACATTATAGCGACCTGCGTGGCACAGTATCTGAGATGATGTTGCCATATCCAGTATGAGGATTAAGTTGTATGCTTTTGGTTTGAGCAGAAATGTTCAAGCGAACTGCCAGTGGTTATTCAGAGGAAAGCGTTTTCGCTTCCCTTTTTTATTTAGAGAGGAGCACAAATGGGAAAATCTTCAATTTTGAAGAAGATACATAATGCTGCGAAGAATTATCAGAGATATTTGGCTGGAAAAACTTTTATGTATGTATATGAAGGAAAAAGCATTGAGGTAGTTTTCAAAAATTCCTCATTTTTACATTTAACTGGCGTAAATACGAAATTAAAGGCAAAAGAGTTTTATAAACATGCGAAAACTAAGAATGGATTGGAAGTACAAGAGTTTTTCTTTGATAAAGATCATCCGTATGATCTGGCAGAAAAAAAGACGGATCATTTATTAGTGATGATTTTGTATAAAGTGAGGGGCAGTAAAGAAATGAATCAAAACACATTGAGAGGCAGGTGATCGTAATATGAAGCTAAATATAGGAAATCATGAGTTTACAGAATTATGGGATGGCATTTTATACAAAGCTTTGTCGGATTATCCGAACGTAAGTGATAATGAAATGAAAGACATAATTGACTTTGTGAATTATGAGAAAAATCACGGAAGACAATGTGAAATAGAGGCTGACAGGGACGATATTTTACAGTATGTTCAGAAAGAAATGCTTAATCTGGACAAATATAAGAATGTATGTAGACCTGAAATTATAAGGGAATGTACAGCATGTAAAGCAAGGGGTGGCTGTATGACAGATTTGGTGTGTCATACGGCACCTTTAGAAAATACAATTTCTATTTTGAAATGTGGTTCTTTACTATCTGCCGTAAATGCAAGGAAACTTCCGGATACTGTTTTACAGAAAGAAGATAGAAATGCAGCAAATGATCCGACAGATTTTTTTCATTATGTAATGTTTTCATGGGGAAACTGTCAGGCTGGGGACAGATTGGTAATGGAGAGAAAACTTGGAAGAAGCCCTTCACAAGACGAGATGAGTGCAGGCTTTACGCCAGGTGTACGATTTTATTTCAAGTATGATGATTTAGAAAAGCATCCACTGGCTGTACACGATGGCTTTTTACCAATTAAGGTAAAAGATGAAGTGAAGCTGGCTGATTATGTGTATATGATTGTCATTCCGTTTGAATATAAGGATCAAATAATGAAAGTTATGCCTGAAAAACTGTCAGACAGAGCGTTTTGCTTGAACCATGATAAGTTGGATGTATGGCAGTGGTCAGAAAAAGTGTATTCCTTTGTGCATGATATAGCAAAAAGCGATGTTGACAAAACAAGAAGCCACATTATACAGCAATATCGGAATCAACAAGCTTGAAGAAATGTTAAAAGTTCCAAATTGCCCATTTGTTTTATATGTTGAAAAGAAAAAGCTGACAAATCAAAGGGGATTTGAAGAATATTTGCCCAAGCAGATCAAAAGATTCGATTTTACATTTTCCCCTTTTATGCTATGATTAAATTTGAGTAAGCTCCGCCACTATTATGCTGAATATAGCATACAATGAGGTTTGAACGGTTAACCATGTTCGTAGTACGAATTAATATAGCTGATATATAATGTGCTGATTAAGACTCGGCACACACTTCAACTTCGTCATAATAGTAAAGATAGTTCTGTTTATTATCCCTATATATCGTCTGCATCATATATATTTTTTTAGTCAGAGATATTTGCCTAATAGAAACGCATCGCTTTACTGAGATCATAACCAAAGCGAGCTGCCGTTTATCAGCAGCTCGCTAAAAAATTATATACGAATATTAGGCTGTATTACCAGTATTGTAAATATGTTATCATTAAAGAATCTTCCTCTGCATTTTTTAAAAACACTCCGACACCTCAGCTCCATTTCTCACAAACGCAATAAATTCGTCTATCTCCGCATGGCAAGTCAGCCACCTGTCGCCTGAGTAAAGCTGTCCGTCAGTAGTTCTTATCCACTCGCCCTCGGGAAGATATACCTGACGTTCTGTGGAGTTCTGCACCAGTATAGGCGCAAAGAGAATATCTCTGCCGAACATATATTGGTCTTTTAGCGAGTAGCAGATATCGTCATCGGGAAAGTCGAAGAACATCGGGCGCATTATCGGTTCACCAGTCTTAGATGAGCATCTTGCGCACTCGGTTATGTATGGCTTCAGTCGTTCACGAAGCTTAACAAGTTCTGTTAGTATCTCGTAGTTCCTTTTGCCGAACGACCACAGCTCGTTGTCACCGCCGCTGGGTTCTTTTACATTCGGGTGGCGGAGCTTGTAGCCGCTCTGACGGTTGCGTGTTCCGTGCAGTCTCATAACGGGACAGAACAGCCCGAACTGAAACCACCGCACGATAAGCTCCCTGAACCAGTCGCTTTCAATGTCACCGCCAAAGAAACCGCCGATATCGGAATTCCACCACGGTATGCCGCTCATAGACATCGACAGTCCCGAAACCACACTCTGTCTCAGTGCATCGAAATTTGAGGGAATATCGCCGTTCCAGACAATTGTGCCGTATTTCTGGCTTCCGGGATAGGCGCACCTTGTCAGCAGAACTATATCATTTATACCCTCGTTCTTCAGACCGTCATAGAATGTCTTTGCGTAATAATAGGGATAAGCAAGCGCAGTCTGTGCGCCGTTTCCAATGTGAAATTTCAGATTGCCAAACTGCTGCGGGTGAACCTCGGGCTCTGCCTGATCGAGCCAGAAGGTCTTGATGCCGAGGTCAAAATATCCCTTTTTCACTTGCTGCCACATGTATTCTCTTGCTTCGGGTGATGTCACATCAACATAAGTCTGCTGACCGTGAAAATCGAATATCCCAAACTGTCCGTTCTCGGTTCGAACAAGCATATTGCCGTCTTTCATCATTTCCCAGTTGCGGCTGTCTGGATTGATAGTCGGCCATATAGACACAACAGGCTCGATACCCATAGCTTTAAGATCTTCACACATCGCCTTCGGGTCGGGCCAGTATTCGGGGTCGAACTCCCAGTTGCCCTGCTCCGTCCAATGGAAAAAGTCGATAACTATTGCATCTATCGGTATGCCTTCCGCTTTGTATCTGCGGGCGACTTCCAGTACCTCGTCCTGGCTTTCATATCTTAATTTGCACTGCCAGAAGCCTGTCGCCCAGTCGGGCATTTCCGGAGCAAAGCCTGTCACTCTTGCATAACCGTTCATGACCTCGGCAGGCGTTTTTCCTGCGATAACAAGAAAGTCTGCCTGATAGCAGCTTTCTTCCGACCAGATAGTATGATTCTTTGCAAACTCGGCTCTGCCTATTCCGGGGTTGTTCCACAGGAATCCGTAGCCCAGCGAGGAATAGACAAAGGGCAGGCTCGACTTCGTGTTCCAGTGTTTCAGGTCAAAGGAACAGTATTTCTTATCAAAGTTTTCCTGCTGCTCTTGCCCAAGCCCGTAAAAATGCTCGTCATCTCTTGCGTCAAAGATGATGCGTGTACGGTAGTTTTGACCGTCGGTGTGTTCAAATTTTGAGGTATATTCGCCCTCTTCATGAGTGCGGAGAATAAGGCTGCAGTTTTTGTAAAAAGAAAGCATATATGCTCCCCACGGCAGGTCGCAGATCTCCGATTTTAGAATGCCGCTTGTTACAGAGGCTTTCCCCTCTGTAATCTCTGTCTCGAAGGAACAGTCCTCCACATCAAGCAGAGTCCATTTTTCATCTGAAAGCGTACTGTTTCTCGTAATCCGCACACGGATAATATCCCTGCCGTACGCTTCGATGCAGACAAGCTCGTCTTTGAGCTTATATATAATGCCGTTATCTGTTTTAGTTATAATGCTCATGGTGTTTCTCCTATAGTTATATTATTGCATCCTTTGCAAAAGCACTCGGCTTCTCCCCGAAGTGCTTTACATATGCCTTATAGAAAACCGAATAATCATTGAAACCGCAAACTTCTGCGGCTCTTTTTGCGCTCTCACCGCTTTGTAGAAGTTCTCTCGCCCTAACAAGCCGCTTGGCGGTTATGTACGCCCAAGGCGCAGCCCCTGTCGCTTCCTTGAACAGCCGGGTGAACTGGGATGCACTTCAAAAGAAATGCTCCGCCAGTCTCTCTACAGTTATTTCCTCGCACAGCATATCGTTGACATACCATACCAACTGTTCGGAGATCGTGGGCTCGGCTGTTGGATTGTGTGAGCTTTGCTTTCCCAGCATATCCATGACCCCGGCAAGTTTTGTTGTAAATAAAAGCGTCCTACTGTAGTCGTCGCCTTCAAAGTAAGCAAGCTCACTCAGGGTATCTTTGATTCCTGGAATATAATAGTGATCCCGATGTCCGAGCGGTCGGTCTGTAAAGGGCTTCATAAGTCTCCGCTCTGGGTCAAAGCTGTCAAACAGCGACAATGGGAAATTAACTGCGTACCTCTCATATCGCTCTGCACTTAGAAAGCGAGTACAATGCGCCTCACCCGGTCGCATTATCAGCAGGCTGTCGTGCTCCAGCGGATAGACCGAGCCCACAACAAGATACTGTGCGTTGCCTGAAATAAAATAGAACAACTCGCAGCGATCGTGTATGTGAAAGTAAAAGCCGTTACTGTCAGGCTGCTCGTCAATTGCGTGACGGATATTGATGCCGCCCCGGTCGGTCTCTTTTAGGAAGTCCATGATCTCATTCCCTTATATTTCATACCACATCATGCGTGAAATTACAATATGTAATGATGATTTTTGCAATTATGCTATCATAGTTTCAATAAAACAGCTTGGAGATGTTGCCATGAGATTTCGACTTGTAGCTTTCGCAGACGAAGCCGCTCCCGACCTTGCTGGGCAGATCGAAGCCATGCAGGAAAACGGAGTTGAGCTTCTGGAGATCAGGGGCGTTGACGGACAGAACATCGACGGCATATCCGCCACAAAAGCAAAGGTCATACGAAAGATGCTCGGCTTTTCGGGGCTTGCTGTCTGGTCGCTTGGCTCTCCCTTCGGCAAGATAGGAATAAACGATGACTTTGCACCTCACCTTGACAGCTTTAAGCACAGTTTAGAGCTTGCGGATATCTTAGGAGCAAAGCATATCTGCCTGTTCAGCTTTTACGGAACATCGGATATCGACCCTGTGCTTGAACGGCTGAACGCCTTTGTTGAAGCTGGCAGGCAAGACAGGTTTGCCCGGATATTCAATTTGTTCCGCCGAGAATGGACTTGTATCTGCGTTTTTCTAGGATGGCACATGAGATCTATCAGGAATATACAGACCTTTGGGAACCATACGGCTGCGATGAGGTCTGGATGGATGTGTCAGGAAGCTGTTCCCTTATGGGAGATGGGCTTACGATTGCTCAGGATATCAGTCGCAGAATTAAGTCAGAGTTAGGTCTTACCGTAAGTATCGGTGTATCTTACAACAAGATCTTTGCGAAGCTGGGCTCTGATTATAAGAAACCCGATGCGATTACGACGATGGGCAGAGAGGAATATCGGACGAAGGCTTGGCCGCTTCCGGTGGGTGATCTTTTATATGTAGGAAAGTCTACCGAGAGGAAGCTGCAAAGCATGGGCATCCGTACCATTGGTGAGCTGGCGCAGATGGAGGAAAAGTATCTGAAATCCCGGTTTGGTAAGATAGGGCTGGTACTTCATTCTTTTGCAAATGGCTGGGATGATTCTCCGGTTAAGAGGGAACATACCCATGCCCCGATCAAGTCCATAGGAAACAGCACAACGACTCCGAGAGATCTGGAGACGGATGAAGATGTGAAGATTATCCTGTATGTTTTGGCAGAAAGTGTCGCTGCCAGACTGAGGGAGAATGGCTTTAAGTGCCATGTAGTGGAAATATCCGTCCGCGACAACGCACTACATCATTTTACGAGACAGCATAAGATAGACAGACCGACGAACATCACATCGGAGATTGCACAGGAAGCCTATCGCATTTTCAGAGCAACATATCAATGGGAAAAACCAATCCGCAGTCTTGGTGTCAGAGGAGCAGAATTAACACTGGATCATGCATACGAGCAGCTTGACATATTCTGTGACTATACCCGCCGGGAAAAGCAGGAGAAAGCAGATGCTGCGGTGGATGAGATTCGGAAAAGGTTTGGATATTTCAGTATTCAACGGGGACTGATGTATCAGGATAAGCTGTTATCCTCTTTAGATGCAAAAGGCTCCCACACGGTACATCCGCAAGGATATTTTAGTTAAGAATAGGAGGCAGATCTTTGAACGAAAACAAAATTTATGTAGATGTGAATGCCACATTTACCAAGGATGGAATGCTCCTTCCGAAAAGTTTTGTATGGGAGGATGGAGTAGGGTATGAGATCAGCAAAGTGAAAGACATCCGGCGTGCAGCCAGCTTAAAGGCAGGCGGTGCCGGGATGCGATATACATGTGTCGTAGACGGAAAAGAAGTATATCTGTTCTATGAGGACAACAATATGTGGTTCATGGAGAAATCAGCTTAAGCAGATCATGGCTTGCCATGGTCAACAGGCTTTAAGATCAGCAATGTCGGAGCGTCAGGACAGGGCGCATCGGAACTTCCGGCTCTAGTAATGGGCTTGCGAAGGTTGATTTCCCTTTCCCTTGCAAGTACAAATGTTGCGTGTTGGTAATAGCAATTTTGTATGGTAGAGGAGTTGAACTGAATTGGAGAAGAATTGGAGTACAGTGCAGTTGCATTGCAGAGAGTGTAATATGAGGATGATGGATTATACATTGTGTCAGGACGATGACCGGATCGTCCTGCAGGGTATTACGATCAAATGCAACCGCTGCAAACGGGTAATGATGTTGAAGAAATATACAGAAGGTATGATACGGAAGCGTGCCGACAAAGGTGTGTTCCGTATCTGACAGATCTGGGATCTGTTACATAGAAACAAAATGACAATTAAATGAACAGCCCACCTGATAAGGGCACATCAGAGATGATGGAAGCACCAGAGACGCAGGGGAAAGATAACCAGTAGATAACTGGCTTTCCTTTGCGTCTTTTTGCGTGGATCAGGGAGCGGAAAATTCAAAATTAATTTTTCATCATCTTAATTCTGGCTATCGAGATGGCTGGAAAGGATGAAGAATTATGATGATTTACGACATGGTAGCAAGCGGAAAGAGATTAAAGGCATTAAGAAAACAGGCAGGAAAGACACAGGAGCAGGTAGCGGAAGCAGTTGGACTTGAGCCGGGAACGATCAGCCGGATAGAGCGAGGAGCAAAGGGAATGTCGATTGATTCACTGTTGATGTTTAGTGAAATTTATGGAGTGAGTACGGATTACATACTGAAGGGGGATAAGACGGTGACAACACCTGATGCATTATTGGAAGAATTGGGGGCATTGGTACAGAAATATAAGAGTTTGTAGGCGGGAGAAAATTTGGAATGGCCGTGCAATCCTGTGAAGAGATGATTGCTAAGTATATGATAAAGAGATGTAGTCAGTTACAAATTGGAATTTGTTGAATTAAGAAAATCGAGATTTATAGTTCTAATGTCAGTCTGCTTTGGAGGGAAAAATGTTTGCATATCATGTAGTGACAGAAAGACCTATGTATATAGGGCAACATAAGGATGGGATGGCAGACTTGCATTATAACTTGTAGACATAAAACAAAAGTGTTGGGAAGGGAGAGGAGATATAATGGATATTACAGAAGCATGTCAACTGTTTGATACTGTAATGAATGAAAAATCAAGTAGTATTGAACGATGCAGTACTGGAATAGGAAATTATGTTTTCATTGTGTCTACACATACTGCTAAATATGTTTTGAGATGTGCTACAGAGATAAATGCGTATAATAACACTGTACACTGGTTGTCGAGATTGCAGACATGCGATATACCAATTCCAAAAGTCCTTGACGTTGGTAGATTTGAAAACTATGAATATTTGATTCTTTCTTATACTGTGGGAAAAGACATTGGTGATATTTATATTGAGTTGACGGATGGAGAGAAACAGCAGATAGCGAAGGAAGTAATGGCTATTCAAAAAAAGGTGTCCATGTTAAAGGAAGATGTTGCTCTGGAATGGAATTGGAATTCATTTGTGGATGAGATGCTTAATCGTTCATATGAATATATTTCCTCTAATGGCTATTTTGCAGTATCAAAGGTAGATAAACTCAGGCTCCTAAAAAAGAAATTGCAAGGGTATATTTCCTTAATAAAGCCAATTCCTTACCTCGATGATATTAGTACAAAGAATCTTTTGATAAGTGATGGTCATGTATCGGGAGTAATTGATATTGATTGGCTTGGATTTGGAGATGTTCTTACTTTTGTAGCAATGACAAAAGTAGCTTTGCTAAATATGGAACTTGATACGAAATACGTTGATTACTTGCTCGAAGAACTACATCCAAATGCAGACCAATATAAAGCATTTATTTTTTATTGCTTACTATTCTGTGTAGACTTTATGGGAGAAAGAGGAACCCGCTTCCTCGATAAAATAATTCCCGTAAACCAGAAAATAATAGATAGACTTAATATAATTTATGATGAATTAATGACTCAATGGGAAGAATGTAATCGATGATGAATTTAAAATTTTCTATATAAAGAAATTACATACGGCATATGGATTTGTCCATGATGGTAATTTTATGATATACAAACTATAAGAAGATGTATATGTATAATAAAAGTAGCATAATTGCAACCGGCAATACATTGGCTTGATTGCAGTATTGATGTACGATGATTTTGGAGGTGATTAGAAATGATTTTTTCAGAAAAGCTACAATTGATTCGTAAGAATAAAGGATTGACGCAAGAAGAGCTGGCAGAAAAATTATCAGTATCAAGGCAAGCGGTAGCAAAATGGGAGGCAGGACAGGTGTATCCTGAGATTGCTAATCTCATTCAGATTAGCAATTTGTTTAATGTGACAGTAGACTATTTAGTGCGAGATCAGGAATGCATGATTAATTGTGTGGATGCGTCAGATGAGAACATTGAACAGTTAATACAATTTAGGCTTGAAGCTAATGTAAATACATATGCTGCATATGCAAATGAGACAGAGCCAACCAGACTTGGTTCACATGATTTTACCTACAGCAATGGCTCATATTCATATCATGATACATATGTTGGAGGAGAGCAATTTGCTGGGGAAGAAGTGATATGGTATAAAGGAAAAGTACAATACGCAATGAGCTATGCTGGAAGAATAATTGGTCAGCAGTTCAATAGTGATTTTTTAAAGGAAGCGCTTAGAAATGCAGATAGAAAAATGCCGTGCAGAGGACCAGAATATTACCAGTCAGGGGAGTATATATATAAATGCAATATCGAGGGGGACTTTACATGGTTTCAAGGCTACGAAGAAATCTATTGCAACAATGAAATGGTATATGAGTGCTATCTTCATGGTGGATTGATGAAATAGAAAATTTCCAGTTTGGCGGACTAATGATATCATAATTTTGGAGGATATTTAATCAATGGATAAGAAATGGCAAGAATTGTATGATGCAGCAAAACAGGTATTAAAGCCATGAGATGTTTCTAAAATTATTGCGGCAGGAGGAGTTTCTGCAGCAGTAGAATCTGTCTCAGGCAAAATATATGTTGGAGTGTGTGTAGATATGGCATGTACATTAGGCGTATGTGCTGAGAGAAACGCAATTTTCAATAAGATTACAAACGGTGAAGATTCCATTAAACGAGTAATTGCTATTGATAGAGCTGGAAAAGCCATTCCACCTTGTGCAGAGAATTTATGACACAGTTAATGCCAGAAGAATACAAAACTATTGAGATAATGATGGATTATGAAAATGAGCGGATAGTCACTCTCGGCGATTTAACACCAGAATGGTGGATATAATCATTTTATGAAATCAGAAATTTGGAGGTTTGATGATGACAGATAAAGAAAAGCAAAGTTGTGGTCAATTATATAATCCAACTGCCGGTGACATTTGTACTATGAGAAAGCGTGGAACAGACCTGGCGCGTCAATTTAATTCCTGTGAAGATCCAGACGAACAGAAAAAGATATTGCAAACGCTTTTTTCTGAAACTGGAGAAAATGTAAGGGTGAATCCGCCATTTGACATTGATTTCGGATGCCATACACATATTGGAAATGATACTGTAATAAATTTGAACTGTACTTTTTTGGATGCGGCAGATATTTTCATTGGTAGCCGGGTTTTGATCGGACCTGATGTAAAGATATATACAACATTTCATCCCACACATACCTCTAATCGTTTTACTTCATCGGATGAGGGAAATTATTTCAAAACGCAGGCAAGTCCTGTGAGAATTGATGATGATACATGGATTGGCGGAAATGTCACAATTCTTCCGGGAGTTCATATAGGAAAAAATGTTGTGATCGGAGCCGGCAGCGTTGTAACAAAAGATATTCCGGATGACACCATTGCAGTAGGAAACCCGAGTAAAGTAATAAAGGACAATAAATAAGAACAGGTTTAAAGATAAGAAGCGTTACTTCGTGTTTATATCAGCTTATATGGTATGATGTTTATATGGACGAAGAGTGTTTACATACATGGATGCGGAAGAAATTGTAATAATTCATGGAAATAGTGTTTGTGTATCAAGCAGATGCCGGTCCGTTCAATAAATTTTCCTATCAGTACCAGTAACTTGCATATAAAATATCAATTGAATATGGAGATGCGAATTTATGAATTAATTATTGTAGTATCGCTTTATTTTTATATTTTATATATTGCCAGATATGTTTTAGAATAAGAATAATATTTTAATAGGCAAAGATTTTTACATACATAGTTACATAGCGAATTGTTGAATGAAATGTGGATGAACGCATGGAGTACTCTCTTTTGCAGAGAGGGCTGGTAACTAATGGTTGTAGAGGTCTTTTTTTATTGCCTCCGCAACAGATTCAGAAACTGAGAGGAGGTGATAATCGTGGAATATATGAATGATTATGATCCGAAAATGATTGGAAAACGTATAAAGGAAACTGCTCAGAGCAAGGGATATACAGCAGAGAAACTTTCAGAAATTACGGGGAATGGAATACACACTATAAACCGGATATATCAGGGCACTAGTATAAGCACTGAATACATTTGTCAGCTCAGTCAAGTGTTAGGAGTATCCACAGATTATTCCTCATTGTATATCTCACCCTTCGGATCAAACCCACGCATTATACGTTCCGCTGATATATTCTCCGGTATTTTACCAACTATTTCTACATCCTGCAGATTTTCAACCAATTCACAAATCTTTTGAATGGCAGTTTCTTCCACATTGATCTCCGAATAATAACGCAACATATCCAAATCCATCGTCTTGCCAGACACCAGATCCACTTGCATATCTTCCACTTCCGGCTGTCCCGGCTTATGTATCTGAATACCGATGCTTGGAATTCCGTTGAGAGTACCTTTTTGATACTCTTTCCACACTTCAATCGCTTCTTCTGCATTTGAAATGTCATCCCGGTATCTTCCCAGAGAATGAAACTCACCACACTCAGCCACGGTAAATGTGATTTCCGATCTCTTCAGTTTTTCTGCAAAGAAATCCTCGACTTCACAGAAACCAAAGGAATCTACATAGAATGCTCTCTTATCACCTCCGGATTCCAAAACGATCACATCACTCACCGACAGGGAATGCCCGGTAAAATTCTCCGGGCGATGGATATTGAATCGTTCATACAAAGTATCCAGTGTTTCTCCGGGCTTTAATTCCCCCTGATACTTTGATTCATAATCACTGACATTTACCTGCAATCCTGTCTCCTGCACATAGTTCATGCCCCAAAAACGGTACTGTTCTCCATTGCTTTCCTACACAAGGATAAAGAAATGGAGATATTCGAGAAAAGGATGGTTTTGCTATGAATTGTGTGTGCCGGAATATCCTGAAGTGACGGAAATGGTAGATGGAAGCTGTCTGATCAGGATTAAGCCAATGAGTGATAATAAGCGGAAATTATCAAGAAAATGCGTTCGTGGTTTAGCGTATCAGGGCAATAATATTTTATGTTCTAATTGGGATCAAGAACATATGCAAAAGATAGATTATAATGGTTTATATGAATATTTATATGCTATGAAATATAAAAAGAAATTTAATGGAAAAAAATATCCAAGTGGAATACCCAAAGATCAATTTGAGCAATTGATCATGGAATATTTACCTGTTTCCAGAGAAGATATTGAAAAGTATGCAAGTTATAATGAAAAGAAAAAGACATATGATTGGATGCGATTGGGATGTTTTAATTATGCTCCTAATTTTTTTGGAACTTCTATCCCGGAAGTTACAAAGATTAAACATAATTCCAATGGAACAGTTACTCTTACCGTGGATGCGGTTTGCGAAATGGTGTTATGCAATGAGGCGGTCATTACTCATGAGCTAACTGTAAAATTTAATAAAGATGGTAGTTTCCGTTATTTGGGAAATAAGATCTTAAATGGTGGTATCAAGAAAATACCAGAGTATCAATATAGAATATTGAAGGAGAAATCGAAAAGATAAAAACCTGAATCCGTGAACCTTGTTTCAAAATGAAAAGGCACAC
>OLSC01002330.1_pt1 | contig 13508 bp, 10 predicted proteins | sample 1672881 | NCBI WGS metagenome assembly OLSC01 (sample SAMEA3136733, study PRJEB25190) | human gut metagenome | biome: human gut; feature: human-associated habitat; material: faeces | place: Austria | collected 2013
ACTTTTCACGCAGTTCATTCAAACCGGTCCATTGCATAGGTTTTCTCTCCTCAATCGTCTTTGGCGCTCAGGCGCCGTTTTTATGCTGTTATGGCAGAGGGGCGGCACGGTGAAAAAAACAAAAAACAGCCCTCATCCCAAAAGGGACGAAGGCTGCTTGTGCATCAAACTCCGTGGTACCACCCAAATTGCAAAGGATAAAATGTGTCCCCTGCCGCTTTCGGCGCGTTAACGCTGCGCTGCGTCCGACTTGTGTCGCCGGAAGCTCCGGGGTGGCGCGAAATGGAACCGGCCGGAACGCCTTGCAGCTGGAAGCGCCCTCTCTGAACGGCGGTGTACATTTCTGACCCCATCATTGCCATCTGTCATAATTTTACATTCCGCAAAGCAGACACAGTGCCCCTTTGCGTACAGCTAAATTATAGCATACGCAAAACGTTTGTCAACGGTTTTGAGCAAAATTTACGGCACCCAGATGCGGACGATGCTGCTGATGGTGCCATCCTCGGTAAAGACCAGGGTGTTGTTGGGCATCCAGCCGTCCGGCTCGGCGTTGACGGCCTCGGCCACGGCATCGGCGCCGTCCGTCTCCACGGCGGAAGCCTGCGGGTCGGCCGAGCTGTCGCTCAGAGTCACGCCCCCGGCCAGAGGCAGGGTCACCTCGCCCATCTCATAGTAGACGGGGTAATCGTCAAAGGTCACGGTGCGGTACACATCGTGGTCCAGCGTCAGCTCCACGCCGCCCGCTTCGATGCCGTCGTTGATGGTCACATAGCCGTTGTCGGCATCCCTGTCGATGCTGGTCACAGTCAGCTTGGTCACGGTGGTGTCGCCCTGGTCGTGGATCCGAAGCACGCTGCCCTCCTGCAAGGCGTCGATGTCCTCGGGCAGGTAGCTGTCGTAGCCGTATACGCTCAGGGTCGCCTGGCCGTCGGCCACCTTGGTGATGCTGGCTGCAAACTTGTAGGAACCCGTCTTGATCTCGTTCAGATCCCCGGCGTCGATGGGCAGCACATCGCCCATCTCACCGGCTGCTTCGGACGAAGCCGCACTGCTTTCCACGCCGGAAGCCGGTGCGCTTGCCGCACTGCCTGCGGTGCTGTTGCTGCTGCCGCAGCCTGCCAGAATGCCCACTGCCAGAATGGCCGTAACGGCCAGCACCTTTTTATTCAGTTTCATATTCTATACCTTCTTCTGCTGTTGTCGGGGCGGTGTTTTCCGCACCTGTCTCGGTATCATACGTCACCCGCGCGGAAAAGTCAACATTTCCTTTTCTCTGCGCTTGACGCGCGGTTTTTGTTCCGCTACAATAAAAACGAATCAAGAACCCATTCTATTGCAACTGATTTTAAGATAGAGAGGAATTTCCCGTGAAAATTTTAAAAGTAAAGTGTCTTGCCCCCACCCGGCTGGACAACTACCTGATGCAGCAGTACCCGGCACTGAACCCGGGCCGCCTGAACAAGGCCCTGCGGGAGAACAAGATCAAGCTGAACGGCAAAAAGCAGCCGCTTTCCACCCGCGTGATGGCCGGTGATGAGATCAAGCTGTTCATTCTGGATGAAGTTCTGGATGCGGACAGGCGTGGAAGAACGCCCGCGGCCCGGCACAGGTGGTCTACGACTGCCCGCAGATCGTCGTTGTGAACAAGCCCGCCGGTCTTGCCGTGGATGGTCCGGAGGATGATACCCTGCTGAACCGCACCCTGCTCTACCTGAACCAGCAGGGCGAGTACAAGGAGAACGACCTGTACACCCCGGCGCTGTGCCACCGGCTGGACACCGGCACCAGCGGCCTTGTCATCGTTGCCAAGACCCCGGAGGCCGAAGAGCTGTTCCTTGCAGCCATCAAGAACCGCGAAGTGAAAAAGACCTACCTCTGCGTCACCTTCGGCCGTCCGATGCCGCCGGATGCCACTCTGGGCGGCTATCTGCTCAAGGACGCGGACCGCGGCATCGTGAAGATCGTGGAAGAAAAGCAGCCTGGTGCCAAGGAAGTGGAGACCCGGTACGAGACCATCGCCGTCTCCGGCCGTCTGGCCCTGCTGAAGGTGCAGCTGATCACCGGCCGCACCCATCAGATCCGCGCACACATGGCCAGCATCGGCTGTCCCATTCTGGGCGACAGCAAATACGGCAACAACACCGCCAACCGCGAGCTGAAACTCAAGTATCAGGCCCTGTGCGCATGGGAACTCACCATGCCCCGCTTCAACCAGCCGGATTTCGAGTTCCTCAGCGGCAAGACCTTCCGCGCACCAAAGCCCTGGTATTACAGTCAGGTACTGGACGGAACCCTGAAATAAGCTTTTTTACAACAAATTACAGCAAAAAAGAAATCCCGGAAGTGTATTCCGGGACTTCTTTTTTTCGTTTATGATTTTACTGGAATAGACCGCCAAACCAGCCCAGAGTGGACTCAGTTGCATTTGCAAAGGCATCCTGAACTTCCTGAATGCTGTCCAGCAGCTTGGTGCCCTCGGTATCCTTCACCGACCAGTAAACGCCGCTGCTTGCCGAGCCATCCGAAACCGTGAAGTCACTGGTAAAGCAGAGGTTATCGCCCTGAGAATCGGTCACGATCACCATGTAGGTGTAATTGCCTGCGGGCAGTTCGCCAAAGCGGATGGAGCTGTCCAGCGACTTGAAGGAGAAGATCGCCGTATTGGGTGCCGCCTGTGCAGTGAACACCGTCTGGTCGTTCTCGTCCAGCACTGCCACCTGCACATTGGTCAGGGTGGTGCCCAGCGCAGCATTTGCAGTGCCGGTCAGCGCCATGCCCTTGCCCGCACGGACATTGATGGGGTAGCTCATGCCTTCCAGACGCAGGCCGTCAGCCTCTGCAGCAATGGAGTTGTGATCTGATGCCACATACCAGTAGCAGGAGGACCTATTGACCGAAACGCTGGAGTTTTCCAGCGGGATGCGTCCGGAAGAGATGTTGCCTGCCGGATCGGAGCAATAGAAGTTGCCGTTGGTGTAGTCGGTGAGTAGCACTGCATGGGGCTGGCCGCGGTCATACAGCACGATGCCCTCCGGGTGCTGCGAAAGCAGGGTGATCAGGGTCTGCACTTTTTCCTGTTTGCGGGAGGGCAGTGTGCCGTAGCCCACCTGCATCTCCTTATATGTAAAGCTGTGGGAAAGCCCGTTGGACCATGCTGTGGAACGGACACTGTTCTCGGTCACAGTGGACCAGTCGGTCAGGCCGTCAAAATAGGCACGACGGCGCAGCATCATGGCTGCGGATGCCAGTGTGCAGGTGCCGCCGCGGCTCTGCTTGAAGTAGAAGCCTGCGTCCACGTTCAGATCAACCGCCAAGGCCGCCGGCAGGCAGGTGAGCATAAACACCAGTGTCAGCACAAGGCTCAGCAGTTTTTTACGGGACGGTGCAGCAGTATTCACGGGTAGGTTCTCCTTTCAGCTTCCATGGCTTGTTACGTTTACCACCATAAAGTATACCAACCTGTTACCCTTTTGTAAACGTTTGTGAAGCTTTTTTCTCAATATCAACACGTTTTGGCAGTTTTTGTTGGAGAGAATGCACAGTTTCCGGCAAGATATTCTACATTTTTTACAAAAATCCCGTCCTGACATTTTTTCAAGCGCACCGCATTTTGCATTCTTTTTTCATTTTCTGACCACGCTGTGGGCAAACAAAAAAGCTCCACAGACGAACAAATTCGTCTGTGGAGCTTTTGGTCCGAGTGGCGAGAATCGAACTCACGGCCTCTTGAACCCCATTCAAGCGCGCTACCAAAACTGCGCTACACCCGGATATCTGCAAGCGGTTATCGCTCACAGCTCAATTAGTATACTTGATTCAGGGTGTTTTGTCAAGCTTTTTCTGCCAGGTTTTTGCAAATAAATTTTCAAAACTCCGGCTCGTTTTCCTGCAGCGGCTGATCCCTTGCGGGAAACATTTCAAATTCAACAGTGGCAAGTGCAATTGCAAACACACTCTCGGCACCGGCTGCCAGCAGCGCCTGTGTGCAGGCTGCTGCCGTGGCACCGGTGGTGATCACATCGTCTACCAAAAGCACCTTTCTGCCCTCCACAAGTTCCGTGTCCGTCACCCGGAAGGCACCCGCCACATTGGCAAGGCGCTGCTCAAAGGGCAGGCCCGCCTGATGCCGCTTTGCACGAGTGCGGCCCAGTGCTTTCGGGTACAGCGGTATCCCCAGTGCGCGGGCCAGCGGCACCGCCATGAGCTGCGGCACATTGTAGCCGCGCGCTCTGCCGGATACCGGCACGGGAACGATGCAGTCGTACCCAAGGGACATGCCTTCCACAAGCTCCGGCACCGGTTCTGCACCGGCCATATGCATCTCGCTGCCAAAGGCCAGCTTTGCCAGCCAGAGGCCCAGCTCCACCGCCGTCCACGGTGCAGCATGGTATTTTGTATGCAGGATGCCGCGCCGCACACAGCCCTCATACCGGAACGGCGCTGCTGCACCGGTCAGTTCCCCTAAATAATGCTGAGAAGCGTCCAGCCGCATTCCCGGCTTCCTGCGCAGCTCTTCCAGCTCCGCGGCACAATCCGGGCAGATGGGCACACTGCCCAGCACCCGATCACAAAACGGGCAGCGGCGCGGATACACCAGCTGTCTTGCCCCGCGCAGAATGCGGCGCGGGACGCTGTAATAATCCATCAGTCCTTTTTGACGGCCACGATCACACGCACGCGCTTGCCCGCAGCACAGCCAAAGTTATCGTACCAGCCGGTCAGGTAGTAGCCCTCCGAGTTGACCTCGGTCAGCTTGGTGGCGTAGTACTGACCCTTGTACCACAGATACACCTGTGCGTCGTCCGCCATCTCAAAGCGGGTGCCGTTGCTCATGACCGACGCTGCACCCACCTGATCGATCTTCATGGGCATGAGCTGGACCATCGTCCGCACGCTGCCAGTCGTCTCTCTGCGGGCTGCAACACCACCTACCAGCACCGGATATTTGACGTTGGTGGTGAAAGCTACCTGCGAACCATTAACATAGCACACATAGGTAGCACCGCCGCCAATATAGCGGAAGATGGACGCATACGGTTCGCCTACAAGGCTGCCCACCTGCCGCAGACCAAGGCTGAGCAGGCTATCCGTGTTGGCTGTGATCTTCTGCCACAGAGTGGAGAGGATGTCGCCGTTGATCACACCCCACAGCACTTCGCTGGTGGTGGGCACCAGAACATCCTTCAGGTCGTCCACGATCTTATCCTGCGTATCCGTGCTGTCGCTCTTGCCAGTGGAAATGATCTTGGCCAGCGTCTGCAGTTCCGAGTAGTTGACTGCCACATTCTTGATATCATCCAGCACGCCGTAGGTCCACAGGTCGCCGGTGACATCATTCAGGATCAGGCGGTCGATCTCACCCTTCTCATTCAGCGTATAGTAGCGGACGTTCAGAAGATTCAGGTCTGTCCCCGCTAGGCGGCTGGGACGAACCGTCCCAGCCACACCCTCCGCAGTTGTATCCAGAATCTGTACATCGTCGGCAAGGGCATAGCTGCCCAGTGCCGTTGCATCTGCATTGACCTTGCCGGTAACGACCTTGTTCTCGATGCCGCTCACGGACTCGCCTTCCGGTGTTACGCGGATCTCTACCAGCCAGCCCTTGGGGTAGTTCAGGCTTTTGTCCACATTCACAGTGCGCTGAACACCATCGGTGCACATGACAGCCACGCGCTGCAGCACATCCGCGCCGTTATCTTCCACAAGGCTGCGGGCTGCGCCCTGCACCACGCCGTAGAACACCTCGTCGGCCTCTGCGCCGGTAATAACATCCGCCGCCTCATTGTTCATGCCCAGCAGCAGAGTGACCACTTCGCCCACGCCGCCGCCGTTCAGGCTGGACACCTTGGAAGCCACTGCTGTGCTGCCCAGCTGATAGCTGGTGCCCGCCACGGTAACGGCCGTGGGTGCGCTGGCGCTGGGCGAAACGGCAGTGATGCGGCCTGCTGCTTTGCGGGTGTAGATCCATACAGTCTGCAGACTTTCGCTGTAATAATACACATCGTAGCGGTTCAGCTCTGCAGAAGCCGAGACCTTATCGTTGCGGTAGATGCTCACCGGCGTAAAAGGCAGCTGGGTGCCTTCCGCTGCCACAAAGGGTCCCTTCAGGCTCTTGAGCATTACCGTGGAGGTGTCCACCTGACCGTTCGAAACCGTAAAGCCCAGGCTGGTACCATAGGCGCTGCCAGAGGCGGTGTTTGCCGTGAGGGTGTTATACAACAGCAAAGCACAGTCCTCATAGTTCATGGCCTCGCTCTGGCTGCGGTTCAGCTGGTTACGCAGGCCCAGTTCCTGCGCCTTGTTCAGCTGTGCCGTCGGGAACACGCCGTTGAGGTCGGTCATTTTATAGCCCAGCAGCTTGAGCGCTGCGGTGCAGGCTTCTTCCAGCGTGACCGTATTATCCGGGCGGAATGTACCATCAGTATAGCCGTTTATCCAGCCCTGCTGCACCGCAATGCGCACATAGGGTGCCCACTGAGAGCTGCCGGGCACATCCTTATACAGTGTGCCCAGATTGCCCTGCTGGCTGGCGCTTTCGCGGTAGGCCGAAAAGGAGACCAGCATCTTGGCAAATGCACCGCGGGTGACGGCAGCATCCAGACTGCCGGTCTGGCTGGTATCCATAGCGCCCAGTGTAATGGCCGTCTGGATGGCCGAGTTGTTCAGGCTGGCCGCCGATGCCGGAAGCACCAGCACGGACACAGCCAGGCATGCTGCAAGCAGACATGCGAAAAGACGTTTTTTCATAGGTATATTCCCCTTCCTTGGTGTTTTGCAGTCCGGCGCAACGCCGGCAGAGAAGAGTTCAGTCATAGCGCAATGCTTCAATGGGGTTGAGCCGCGCTGCGCGCTTTGCGGGCAGGTAGCCGAACAGCACGCCAATCCCCACCGAGATGCCAAAGGCCACTGCGATGGAATTGAAGGACGGGCTGACCGTGACCGTTGTGCCGCTGGTGAACATGGGCAGCACCTTGTTTGCTCCCATGGATACGATGTAGCCCAGTGCAATGCCCAGTGCGCCGCCGAGGGCCGAGGTGGTGGCTGCTTCCACCACGAACTGCGACAGAATGGTGCGTTCCTTGGCACCCAGTGCCTTGCGAATGCCGATCTCGCGGGTGCGCTCAGTCACCGACACCAACATGATGTTCATGATGCCAATGCCGCCCACCAGCAGCGAAATGCTGGCAATGCCGGTCAGGATCACAATGACCATGTTGATCATGTTGTTCATTTCCTCCAGCCACTCGCTGGCGCTATAGACATAGTAGCCGTTATCCGAGCCAAGCAGGCGCTGCAGTTCGCTTTCCACCGCAGACTTTGCTTCGTTGGCGCGGCTCTCATCCTCCATGACCGCGGCATAGTTGTTCACCGTGCTCTGGCTGGAAAGGCGCATGGCCGTGGTATAAGGCAGGTAAACGCAGTCGTCATCGCTGCCCTGCTGCATGTCCGGATCGCTGACTTTGGCCGCCAGCACGCCCACGATGCGGAACTTGTTGGCACCGATCTTGAGCGTCTGGCCAAGGCCGTTGCCGCCAAAGGCCACACGGTTGAGGTAATCGCCGATGACACACACATGCTTGTTATCCTTCATATCCATGTACTGCAGGCCGCGTCCCTGCGCGATCTGGTAATTTTTCATGGCGGAATAGTTCTCGTCCACACCGCTGATGTTGGACCAGCGGTAGCTGGTAGTGCCGATCTTCAGCGTGCCGCTGCCGCTGAAATCGATCTGCGGCGAAATGGACTGGATCAGCTCCGGGTACTCCGTGGGCAGCTTGTACATTTCCTCCACCGAAACGGTGCGGGAGCCGTTGCCCCACACCTGCACCGAAAGGGTGTTGGTACCCAGTGCCGAAAAGCTGTCGCGCATGCTTTTGGTCATGCCGTTGCCCAAGCCCACGATGACGATGACTGCCATAACACCGATGATGATGCCCAGCATGGTAAGGAAGGTGCGCAGTTTGTTGCTCCACACGTTCTGGATGGCCTGACGGAAGGTTTCAATAATCATGCTTTCTCCTCCTCATCCGGCGTTTCCGGCAGCAGCGTGGGCTGCACCACGGCTTCCGGTGCATGGGCATCGCCATCGTAGACCACCCGCCCGTCCTCCAGACGGATGATGCGGTCTGCCTGCACCGCAATGGAATTATCGTGGGTGATGAGCACCACGGTGTGGCCCTCATCGTGCATCTGCTGCAGCATTCCCAGCACTTCGCGGCCGGTGTGGCTGTCCAGTGCGCCGGTAGGCTCGTCGGCCAGAATGACCGCCGGGTTCCGCACCAGCGCCCGAGCGATGGAAACACGCTGCTGCTGGCCGCCGGAAAGCTGGTTGGGGCGGTTCCTGAGCTTATCGCCCAGACCCACCTGCTCCAGCACCTCTTTGGCCCGGGCGTGGCGCTCGGCGCGGCCGATGCCCGCATACACCAGCGGCACCTCCACGTTCTCCATCAGGTTGAGCCTTGGCAAAAGGTTGTACTGCTGGAAGATGAAACCCAGCATCTCGTTGCGGACGGATGCCAGCTCATTGCGGCTCATCCTGCCAACGTCTTTTCCGTTCAGGCGGTAGGTTCCGTGGGTGGGCACATCCAGACATCCGATGATGTTCATGCAGGTGGATTTGCCGGAGCCGGACTGGCCCACGATGGCCACGAACTCGCCTTTTTCGATTTTCATGGTGATGTGGTCTGCAGCCTTTACCGTGGTGTCACCCATCTGGTAATACTTGCACACCTCATCAAACTCGATCAGAGCGCTCATGCATTCCTCCTGTGTCAGCCCAGATAGACCACGCCGTCTGCCTGAGACGGATTCACGGCATCCTCTGCGGAGCCCTGCTTTTCCTCGGCTTCCGCAGGCTCTTCCGCCGGTACGGTCCCGTTTTCCGTTTCTTCTTCATCGACCATGCTGTTCGCAGCATCGGCGCCTTCCTCGCCCTCGGTGCCCTCTGCATCCGCCTCGTAATAGCCGCCGTCGTCATAGTACGTATCGGTACTTGCTGCGGCAGAGTCGTAAGCCACCGTGTCATTGCCGGTCAGCCCGCTGACGATCTGGGTGTAGTTGTCATCGCTGACGCCGGTCTTGACCGGCACATACACATAGCCGTCCGGCGCGATCATGCCCGGGTCTGCGTTGACTGCGCTGGGGGAGTCCTGCGTGACCAGCACATAGCCGCCGCGCACGATGGCAGCGTTGGGCACGGTAAGGGTATTCTTTGCCTGTGCCACCACGATCTCAGCATTGGCGTTCATGCCCGGGCGCAGGCCATCGGTCTCATCAATGCGCACCTTGACCGGGTAGGTGGTGGTGCCGCCGTTGGAGGTGCCCTTCAAGGAAACACGGGTCACAACGCCGGTATAGGTCTTGTCCGGCACGGCATCCGCCGTGACCTGCACGCTCTGACCCACCGACAGGCTGCTGACCTGCAGCTCGTCCACGTTCAGGGTCATCTCCAGATAGCTCAGGTCAAAGATCGTGCACAGGTCCGAGCCGGCGGACAGCGCGTCCCCGGCCTTGGCATTCTTTTCAATAATGGTGCCGCTGATGGGCGAGGTAATGGTGTAGTTGTTCATAGCCTCCTGCAGATTGTCCATGTTCAGCTCGGCGCTGCGCAGGCTCTCGGCGGCAGACTGGATGGCCTCGGTCAGGTCCTCGCCGCTGATCTGCAGCACGATATCGTCCTTGTTTACGGCTCCGCCTTCCGGCACATTGATGGCCGTCACGGTACCGGCGGCAAGGGCAGTCAGGGTGCGCTCCGCCTGATACTCAAAGCACTTGGCGGCAATGCAGTTCACGCCATTGATGGTTGCCGTTGCTGCCTGCGCAGTGGTCAGGCCGCCTGCATTGCGCACAGCAATGGTCACGGTGCGGGTGAGCAGGTTGCCGGTGCTCAGGGCATCGGTGCCGGTCACAGCGGTCACGGTGCCGGTCAGCATTTCAAAGGTGCCGTCCAGCGTCACCTCTGCGCTCTGGCCCACCGAGAAGGTGGCGGCATCTGCTGCCGGGAACTCCAGCCGCAGCACCATTTTGGAGCTGTCACGGATGACCGCCACTTCCTGACCGCTGGTCACTTCGTCACCCTTGGCCACCTTGAGGGCACTCACAACACCTGCCACCTCGGCGCGGACATACTGGCGGTCTGCCGTCTTGTCGTAGCTGCGCTGTGCCTGCTGCAGAGCAATGGACGCCTGCTCCGCCTTGGTGGTGGCATCGGAGGAGTCCACCGTGTACAGCACGGTGCCTTCCTCCACGATGTCCCCTTCCTCAAAGCTGCTGGTCAACACCTTGCCCGCTACCAGCGACTTAACATTATACGTATTAGCAGGGTTCAGAGTGCCGGTTCCGCTGAGGGTGTTGGACACATCCCGCTTGGACGGCGAGACCTGCACATAGTTGATGTCCGTATTGGCGTTCTGTGCCTTGTCCGGGCGCAGGATGAACCATCCGCCCAGCACGGCCACGCACACCACCGGCACCATCCATTTCCAGTTCTTGCGGAAAAAGGCTGCTGCTTTGCCGCCCTTCGCTGCGGGCTTTGCCTCACCCGCAGCCGTCTGCTGTACCGCAGCATCCTGCTTCTTTTTAAAGATCATGCTTGCTGTTTCCTCCTGTATCTTTCAGGGCATGCCCTGGTTTCGGTATCGGGCGCAGGCTTTGCAAAAGCGCGCGATAAAGAGTTTATTGTTAGTTTATCGCATTTTCGTCTATTACACAAGCGTCTAAATTTTGTTTTGACGCATTTGTGTCAAAGTTTTACCCAACTTTCACACCGTGCCCTCTTTTGCCTTCCAGACAAAGCAAAAGAGACAGTGCCCCGCTCTTGCAGGGTACTGCCTCTTTTTTGAAGCACGATCTTTATTCAGCTGTAGTTTCCACTACCACATACACCCCGGCAGGGACGCATGCAGCCCATGCGCCGTCCTTGTCCAGCCAGCCGAATTGCTCGCACACATGGTCCGGGCACTGACTGTCCAAGAACGCGATGGCACCATCCTTTACCTGCAGATGCACGACATAATTGCCCACATCATACAGGTAATCGTGGTCTGTATCCAGCGGCAGAGTCTCGGTGATGCCATCGCCAAAATCGACGGTGGCCTGCAGGCCGCTGCCCTTGCTGCTGTGTGCTGCGCGCACGCCGAAATACAGCGCTGCTGCCAGCACAAGGATCACTGCAGCAAAGATCAGGTTCTTCATCCATGGCTTCAGGCCTTTGGAGCCGGAAGCGTTTTCAGGTGCTTTGCGGGTACTCATGCAGCGTAGTCGCTGGCAGCCTTACCTGCAATGCGGCCAAACACGGTGAAGTCTGCAACAGCGTTGCCGCCCAGACGGTTTGCACCGTGCACACCGCCAGTGACCTCACCTGCTGCAAACAGGCCGGGGATCACAGTGCCGTCCTCCTTGAGGACTTCGGTGTTGGTGTTGATGGTCAGGCCGCCCATAGTGTGGTGCACACCAGCAGTGACCTTGATTGCATAGTACGGAGCAGTATCCAGCGGGTTTGCAAAGCTGGTGCGGCCAAAGTCGGGGTCATTCTTGGCCTCAACATAGCCGTTCCAAGTCTTCATGGTCTCGGCAAAAGCAGCCTCATCAACGCCCATTGCCTTGCCCAGCTCCTCGTAGGTCTCGCCGGTCACGGTGTAGCCCTTCTTGATGTAGCCCTGAATGACGCTGGAAGCATCGACCATAGCCTGATCGACCACCAGCCAGCTGTAGCTGCCGGTCTGTGCGATCTCGGCTGCGGAGACCACGTCACGGGTGCCCACTTCGTCGATGAAGCGCTTGCCCTCGGCGTTGATCAGCACGGCACCGTCGCCGCGCAGGCCCTCGGTGATCAGGGCAGCGGTGTTGGCTTCCACGGTGGGGTGGATCTGGATCTGATCCATATCCACGGTGTCGGCACCGATGGCGGTTGCCATCTCAATGCCCTGGCCCTGAGCGCCGGCAGCGTTGGTGGTCATGAAGCCCTTCAGCTCAGGCTTGTACTCAACGACCATGTCCAGGTTTGCGCCGAAACCGCCAGTGGCCAGCACAACAGCCTTGGCATTGACGGTGACGGTCTCACCGGAAGCACCGGTAGCCTTCACGCCCACGGCAGCGCCGTTGGCATCGGTCAGGATCTCGGTAGCGGTGGTGTTCAGCAGAGTCTGCACACCAGCCTTGTCGCAGTTCTCCTGCAGCAGAGGAATCATGTAAGAACCGACGGAAACGGTCTTGCCGTCGCCGTCCACGGGGCGATGGATGCGCTTGACGGATGCGCCGCCGAAGCTGGACACGCTGTGCAGAGTGATGCCGTGCTCGTCCAGCCAGTCGATGGCGTCGGCACTGTTGGAGCACAGAGTCTCCACCAGCTCAGGGTTATTCAGACCCTTGCCGCCGATCATGGTGTCCAGCTCCATCAGCTCCACGCTGTCAAAGTAGCCCTTGGGGTCAGCCTGATAAGCTGCCCACTGCTCAGAAACGGTCTTGGCCAGGGCGGTGATGGTCTCGTTGTCAGCGTACTTTTCAGCAGCGGTCTTCAGGGTCTTTTCCACGCCTGCAGACTCGCCGAACTCGTTCTCGTCCTGGTACACGGTCTTGCCGGCGTTCATGCCACCGGTAGCGCGCACGGAGTTGCCGCCCACCATGGGCTGGCTCTCCAGGATGACAACGCTCTTGCCCTCGCCGGCAGCGGTGATGGCAGCAGTCATGCCTGCGCCGCCTGCGCCCACAATGGCAACATCTGCGTCAATGGTGGAATCCTCAGCCTTGGTGTTCTCAGCCTCGACTGCAGCCTTGTAGTCATCGGCGTTCAGGCCGGCAGCGGTCAGAGCGGCGGCTGCAGCCTCCTTGATGGCATCGGAGGTGATGGTTGCAGTGGCCACGCCGTCCACGGCAATGCTGCCGCTCTCGGCAATTGCGCCGGGCAGCTGTTCCAGAGCCATGGTGCCGATGCCGGGGGTCTCATCCTTGCCCTCAGCGGTGCAGCCGGTGATCTTGCCGTCGGTCAAAGTCAGAGTGACGGTAACATCGCCGCCCATACCCTTGGCCGTACCGGTGAACTCGCCGGACACGCCTGCGGTGGAGGAGGCAGACTTGCTGCCGCAGCCGAACAGGCTCAGGGCCATGACGGATGCCAGCGCAAGCGCAGCCACTCTCTTGCGAATCTGATTCTTTTTCATTGTTTCTTCCTTCTTATTTTGGGTTGCTTGTATTCGGATATCTATCAGCAAAAAAAGGGGAGCTGCTCATTCGGAAAGCAGCTCCCCCTCGCTGAAACTTAGGAAAGACTTAGGCGTTAGCCTGAGCTGCAGCAACAGCGCATGCAACGGTAGCGCCGACCATGGGGTTGTTGCCCATGCCGATCAGACCCATCATCTCAACGTGAGCGGGCACGGAGGAAGAGCCAGCGAACTGAGCATCACCGTGCACACGGCCCAGAGAGTCGGTCAGGCCGTAGCTTGCGGGGCCTGCTGCCACGTTATCGGGGTGCAGGGTACGGCCCGTGCCGCCGCCGGAAGCAACGGAGA
>OLSC01002333.1_pt1 | contig 13499 bp, 9 predicted proteins | sample 1672881 | NCBI WGS metagenome assembly OLSC01 (sample SAMEA3136733, study PRJEB25190) | human gut metagenome | biome: human gut; feature: human-associated habitat; material: faeces | place: Austria | collected 2013
GTCAGTCCAATATGGAGCTGGAGTTGCAGGATAGCAAAAACGGCAAGGAGATCGTTCAAAATATACATAATGATGGAGTACGCTATTATTATACTCCAAAGGTTCCGTATGTAGGGGATAAGTTGGAAGAAGCAGAAAAGGAAAGTGCATGGGATCTGTGTACGCCGGATAAGGCAGGACGATGGTCAGCGGTTGCATATTATTTTGCAGATAAGATCGCGCGAGAGACAGGGGTAACCGTCGGCATTATTGGCTGTAACTGGGGCGGAACGTCTGCTTCCTGCTGGGTGAGCCGTGAAGCGTTGGAAGGAACGCAGGAGATCAAAGAGTATATTGATGATTATGATGCAATCATTGCTGAGCAGGATCCGGAGGAATATATCAAAGCGCGTGAGGCATATCTTGTATATCAGGCAGAGTTTGACAAAAATGTAGGGAAATATTACGAGACAGCAGAGAACCCGACTTGGGAGGAGGCATTGCGTCTGTACGGTGAGAATCAATATCCGGGACCAATGGGACCACGTTCAGAGACCAGACCGTGTGGTTTGTACGAGTCGATGCTGCAAAGAGTTTGTCCGTATACGTTACGTGGATTTTTGTATTATCAGGGAGAGGAGGACGATCATCGTCCATACCGCTATTACTCCTTGTTATCAGCGCTGATCCGTCAGTGGAGAGGCGATTGGAAAGATGATACGTTACCGTTTATGCTGGTACAGCTTCCGATGTTCCAAAATGGAGGGGGGGAGCCGGATTACCAGAACTGGCCATTTATTCGAGAGGCACAGATGCGTGTGTTCGACACGTTCAAGCATACCGGGATTGCGGTGATTCTGGATAAGGGTGAGTTTGGCAATATTCATCCGACAGAGAAAGACAGCGTTGGTGAGCGTCTCGCTTTGCAGGCAATGTATGAAGTGTATGGTTTATGCACGAAAGAAGAGGCGTTTGGCCCGATGTATCAGTCTTACCGCATTGAGAATAGTGCGATGATTGTATCATTTGCCCATGCGAAGGGACTACATTGTACAGAGGAAACTTTAACCGGTTTTGAACTTGCCGGTAAAGATAAAGTGTATCATGAGGCGAAGGCAGTTCTAAAGGGAGAAGAAATAGAACTGACTTGTGATGAGGTGAAAGAACCTGTATACGGAAGATATTGCTGGACTAATTATCGACCGGTAACGTTGTTTGGACAAAACGGCATTCCGGCAGCACCATTTCGCACTTCTCGTGAGGATGGTGCAGTTGCAACCGGCAGCCGTAATGGGTTTGATCCCGCAAAAGCATAGGAGGAACAAAGATGATAGGATGGATTATTGGAATAGTTGTTGTACTTTTGATCGTTTGTTGGGTGATTGGTACATACAATGGGCTGATCAAAGGAAGAATTGTTGTAGATGAGGCATTTGCAACGATGGATGTGTATCTGAAAAAACGTTATGATCTGATCCCAAATCTGGTGGAAACAGTCAAAGGATATGCTTCGCATGAGAAAGAAACATTGGAAAAGGTGATATCGCTGCGTACCGGCAGTTATGACGCAATGACACCAGAGGAAAAGATTCAGAATGGTGCACAGATCTCTAAAATGATACCACAGATCATGGCAGTGGCAGAGCAGTATCCGGATCTGAAAGCAAATCAGAATTTTATGGATCTGAGTCATAACCTGAATGAAACAGAGGATGATATTGCAAATGCAAGAAAATATTATAACGGTGCGGTGAAGCAGTACAATATGAAAGTACAGATGTTTCCGGGAAGTTTGATCGCCGGTCTGTTTCATTTTGAGACAAAGAAGATGTTTGAGGTTGAGAATGCTGTTGAGCGGCAGAATGTGCAGGTGAAATTTTAGTGGTGGAGAGCATTTGGAGAAAAGGAAAGCTTTTTGGCTTTATGTTGCTTGCCGGGATTTTGCTGATGGCAAAACCGGCTTTGGCAGACTCTTATTATCCCTACGAGATACAAGGATACGATGTCACAGTTAAAGTTGGTAAGGATAATGTGTATCATGTTACGGAGAGGCTGCAGGTGAACTTTAACCAGGCGAGACATGGTATTTACCGAGACATACCGGTTATCAATAACGTAAGTCGCGAGGATGGATCAACTTCCCGTATTCAGGCGCGCGTAACGAATATCAAAACCTATGGTGAAAAAAAGACCGTAGGCCGAGAGGGTTCTTATTGCCGTATTCAGCTGGGAGATAAGAATAAGACGCTTGTTGGCGAGCATATGTATCACATTTCTTACGATTACAATATGGGGAAAGATGTACGTAAAGGGGAAGATGAGTTCTATTATAATATCATTGGAACCAGTTGGGATACAACGATCCAAAATGTTACCTTTCATATCATGATGCCGGAAGATATTGACGAAAGTAAAGTCGGTATGGCATATGGTGAGAGTGGTTCGACGAATAATGAGGGACTGCAGTATACGATCAATGGCAAAGTGATGGAAGGATATGTAGATCCCTCCATTATCTTAAATCCGGGAGAGGCAGTTACAGTCAGAATGGTCTTACCGGATGGATATTATGATCAGGTCAAACAAAGGATCTGGCCGGCGCTGATCAGTATTTTGTTGTCCTTGGCAGCAGCGGGTGCAGCATTTCTGCTTTGGTGGAAAGTCGGACGGGATAATGTGGTAGTGGAAACGATACAGTTCCATCCGCCAAAGGAATTCAATAGTGTAGAGGCAGCCTTTGCCTATAAGGGCAAGGTGGATGCGAATGACGTTATATCGTTGTTAGTGTACCTGGCACAAAAGGGTTATATAGAAATTGTTGAAGGGCAGAAGGGCCTGTTTGGAAATCAGGATTTTACGATCCGCAAATTGAAAGAATATGATGGAAATAATGCGATAGAACGGGCATTCATGAAAGGATTGTTTCGTGGCTTTGATATTACCAATAAAGATCAGCTGAAGGATAAATTCTACAAGACGGTGAATAAGATCTTGAAAATGGTAAATACAAAGCAAAATAGACAAGTGTTGTTTTATGCCAATTCCATTAATAAGCATTTGATCTGTTATGCGATGATGGCGGGGATTTTCTTTTTAGCAACGTATCTGCCGATATATGATTATACATACAATGCGACATTTTCACTAACAGTACCGATCATGTTTGGTTTTGTGCTGGCATTTATTATTCGGACGATCTTTAGTTCAGAGACGATCTTTAGTAAGATCCTCAGCGTTGTGATGTCGATCGCTATGATCAGCGGATATTGCCTGGGACTGCGTAATGTTGTGTTCTATACACCGACAATTTATCGGATCGCCTTTGTGTTGGCGATCATCGCATGTGGTGTGATCATGTTCTTTGATCATTATATGCCAAAGCGTACAGAGTATGGCACAGAGGTTTTGGGACGTTTACGAGGATTTCGGACATTTTTGCAGACAGCAGAAAAAGATCGCCTGGAGACTATGGTAGAGCGTGAACCGCAGTATTTCTACAATATATTGCCGTATGCATATGTGCTTGACGTGTCGGATATATGGATGGAGAAATTTGAATCTATTGCGATCGAACCACCGCAATGGTATTCATCTCATGGGCATTACAACACGTTTGATACAGTGCGGTTCCATCATTTCATGAATACGACGATGCGGTCTGCCACAGCGGCAATGACGTCCACGCCAAGCTCTAAGGGAAGTGGAGGTTCTGGCGGTGGTCATTCCGGCGGTGGTTCCGGCGGAGGCGGCGGTGGATCTTGGTAAAGATCTTTCAAAATAAAAAAGCCTTTTCAAAATGATTTCTCATTTTGAAAAGGTTTTTTGTTTTCTTAATTCATTTTACACGGTTTAAACACCTATTTATAGAAATTTACTTGTCGAGGCTCTTCATTGTCGGGAACAACAACACATCTCTAATTGCCGGTGAGTTTGTCATCATCATAACCATGCGGTCAATACCAAATCCAATTCCACCGGTAGGAGGCATACCAATGCTCAAAGCATTCAAGAAGTCTTCATCGGTGTGATTTGCTTCATCATCACCGGCTTCGAATGCTTTCTCCTGTGCCTCGAAACGCTCTCTCTGATCGATCGGATCATTCAACTCAGAGTATGCATTTGCCATCTCCCATCCGTTCATAAAGAACTCAAAACGCTCTACATAATCTGGATTGTCCGGTTTCTTCTTAGTCAGAGGAGAAATCTCGATCGGATGATCCATGATAAAGGTTGGCTGGATCAAATGCTCCTCTACGTATTCCTCGAAGAAGAGGTTGAGAATGTCACCTTTTTCATGACGATCCTCGTATTCAATATGATGCTCATCTGCCAATTTCTTAGCAGCGGCTGTATCTGCAACTTCGTTGAAGTCAACATTTGCGTACTTCTTAACCGCGTCTACCATTGTGATACGCTCAAACGGTTTGGACAGATCCATTGTATGCTCGCCGTAAGTAAGCACCTCCGAACCGGTTACTTCCTTTGCAATGTAACGATACAGGTTCTCTGTCAGATCCATCATGCCGTGATAGTCTGTATATGCCTGATATAACTCCATCAACGTGAACTCCGGATTGTGTCTTGTGTCCAATCCCTCGTTACGGAATACACGACCGATCTCGTATACACGCTCCATGCCGCCCACGATCAATCTCTTTAAGTACAACTCCAAAGAAATACGAAGCTTTAAGTCTTCGTCCAAAGCATTAAAGTGTGTTTCAAATGGTCTTGCGGCTGCACCACCGGCATTGGAGACAAGCATTGGGGTCTCAACCTCCATAAAGCCCTGTCCATCCAAATAGCGGCGAATGCTGCTGATCACCTTGGAACGCTTGATAAAAGTATCTTTAACGTCTTCATTCATGATCAAATCGACATAACGCTGACGATAACGAGTATCTGTGTCAGTCAGTCCATGATATTTCTCCGGAAGGATCTGCAGACTCTTAGATAATAACGTAACTTCCTTCGCATGGATAGAGATCTCTCCGGTCTTTGTCTTAAAGACAAATCCTTTGATACCAAGAATATCTCCTACATCATATTTTTTGAAATCCTTATAGGAATCCTCGCCAATGTCATCTCTAGCGACATATGACTGAATGTTACCCTGAAGATCCTGTATATTACAGAAGGATGCCTTACCCATGACACGCTTAAACATCATACGGCCTGCCACTGACACTTCTTTTCCTTCTAATGTATCATAGTTATCTTTGATCTCCATAGAATGATGTGTAACATCATATTTTGTAATAACAAAAGGATCCTTGCCTTCTGCCTGTAAATTTGCTAATTTTTCTCTACGAACTTTGAGAAGCTGGTTGATATCCTGCTCCTTCTGTGGTTTCTTCTGCTGCTCAGCCACGATCTTAGCCCCTTTCTCTTATATCTATCGACGATTTCTGTATGCAGATTCTCTTGTTTCTGCAAGTTCATGCTATTATACAAAATCTATTATTTCTATATTTCAAGGATCTCGTATTGCATTTATTATTTTTGAATCTCAAGGATCTCATATTGCAATACAGTTCCCTTTGGTGTTTCAACATCAACAGTCTGACCTGCTTTCGCACCGATCAATGCGACACCAACCGGAGACTCATTGGAAATCTTACCACCAAGAATGTCTGCCTCCGTAGAACCTACGATCTTATACTGCATCTCTTCTCCGGAAGAAAGATCTTTGATGCGAACTGTAGAACCAATGTTGATCGCATTAGCATCAACATCTTTGCTGCTGACAACCTCTGCATTTTTCAAGATCTTCTCGATCTCTTCAATACGGATCTCAATATCTCTCTGCTCATCTTTAGCTGCATCGTACTCGGCGTTCTCGGACAAGTCACCCTGTTCTCTTGCCTCTTTAATCTTTGCTGCAACTTCTTTACGTCTATTTACCTTTAAGTCCTGTAATTCATCTTCCAGTTTTGCAAGACCTTCTTCGGTCAAGATGTTTTTCTTTTCTGCCATGATATCCTCTTTTCTGCGTGCGTATTTTCTTCGTAATCAAATTGTTACCGGTGCCGGTCACATCTATCATCTGCGCTTCGCACGCTGTGCACAGATGGAATTTATATGCCAGCACACACTATCATGTAATTATAACACAATCTTGCGCGTTTTGACAATGCTGTTTTTAAGATACCGAAAACAGATTTTTGAATGAATGATGTATAGTGGCAAATTTGTCGGCTTAGAATTAGTTCACCATATCACATTTATTCTGTGTTATACTGTGTTATAGATTTGGAAACTATTGAAAGGGGATGAGTGTCATTGAGCAGGAAAAAAATCAAGCAGATGGGAGCCGTGGCTTTACTAGTTATTCTGATGTTTATTATGGGATGCTTTTTTATAAAAGACGATAAAGTAAAAACATTAGAGAAAAATGATTATGGGGTGTTTCTGAATGCGGACGCCTCATCTTTGGAACGCTTTAAAAAATATGATCTGATTGTAATTGATGCGCAATATTTTACAAAAAAGGATATCGAATCGCTCCATCAAAATGGAACAAAGGTATATACGTATCTAAATATTGGATCTGTTGAAAACTTCAGGGAATATTATAAAACTTACGAGAAGTTTACAATTGGCAAGTACGAGCATTGGGATGAAGAAAAATGGGTGGATGTGTCTGTCCCGGCATGGCAGAAGTTTATAGAACAGCTTTCTAAGAAACTATTTGAAAAAGGTGTTGACGGTTTTTTTATAGACAATTGTGATGTATATTATTATGCTCCGCGCAAAAGTATTTTTGAGGGTCTTACAGCGATTTTGCAAAACATTATGACATTAAAAAAAGCGGTCATCATCAATGGTGGGGATACATATGTGACAAAATATAGAGAACGCTATGGGGCTGTTGATCATATTATGACAGGTGTAAACCAGGAATCTGTGTGGAGCGGTATCGATTTTGATAAAGGGACATTTAATGAGCAAACAAGGGAAACACGGGAGTATTACAGCAAATATTTGGAAGCTTGCAAAGCAGACGGAATGGAAGTATATCTGTTGGAATATACAACCGACGAAAAACTGATCCAAAAAATAAAAAAATACTGTAAGGAAAAGAACTTCCATTTTTATATTTCTAATTCTCTAGAACTTCAATAATGGTTATACAACAAGTGCTCCAAAGATAATAGTCTTATTTATCATATGGGTGGGTATATAATGAGAAAAATATTGTTGAGGGAGGAGAAAAGGATGGAGCAAGAAATTAGAAACGCAGACCTTTCAGATATGATGTGTGATCTGCTTTATCTGTTAGGGTGTGGTGTTAATGAGAAAATGCCTGCGAAGGCTTATATCAAGACATTTCAGGAAGCATACGACGAAGACAAAATGCAGATGATGTATCGATTTAGCAAGGCACATTTTGTGGAAGCACTTACCGGAACCGTGCTGAAAAAGGCTGGCGTGAAGCTTCCGGCAGAGTGGGAACAGAGTATTGCCAAAGCAATCCGTAAAGTGATCTTATTCGATCGGGAACGTGCAGAGATTTTTTCTTATATGGATGAGCAGAGAATCTGGCATATGCCATTAAAGGGCGTGATATTAAAAGAGTTTTATCCGTCCATCGGCATGCGGCAGATGTCGGACAATGACATTTTGTTTGATAAAGACTATGCGAAGCAGATCCGGGATTACATGATAAGCCGCGGTTATGAGGTCGAAGTTTTTGAGCAGGGAAATCATGATGTCTATGAAAAAGAACCGGTTTATAATTTTGAAATGCATACTTCACTTTACGGAGCGGGTCATCACAATGAGTGGATAAGCTATTATGACAGGATCAAAGACCGTCTGCGTCCGAAAGGAAATCGATCCGAGTATCGCTTTACGGATGAGGATTTCTATGTATATATTATGACGCATATGTTCAAGCACTTTGATGGAAGCGGTACAGGGATCCGTTCTCTATTGGATCAATATGTGTATTTGAATCGGCTGGAAGATTCCCTTGATTTTCCTTATATTGACAAGCAGTGTGAGATCCTTGGTATTGCAGATTTTGAAAAAGAAAATAGGGATCTTTGCAAGAAAGTGTTCCGAATGAATGATACCCTCGCAGAAGAAGGGACGGAAAGATTTCGTCACGCTCTTACACCGGAAGAGAGTAAGCTGCTTTATTATTATATGACTTCCGGAGCATATGGTACGACAGAGCGCAGAGTAGTAAACAGCATGTCTCAGCATCGGAAAAAAGATGGAAGTATTTCAAAAGCTGCTTATATAATAAAACGACTGTTTCCGGGGGAAGAGCAGTATGATTATTGCCCGGTACTGAAAAGACATCACTGGCTTCTGCCGTTTTACTGGGTGTACCGGGCTGTCCGGATGATTTTCAGTAAGGAGAGGAGAAGCAGGACATTCCAAGAAATAACTATTGTGAAAAAAATCCGGCAGGATCAGTAGGAAAAGTGTTGAATAATAATGGACAAATGATGAGCGAATGATGATCATTTCCCCCTATCCGATATTGACAAGACAATAATCTTTCAGTATGATTGAGACAGCGAGTATCACTGAAAGGGTTATTTTATGAATGAGACACAGATAAAAAGCAGTATGAAGGATAACAGACGAAAAGCAATTATCAATGCTGCGTTTCAAATTTTTGTAGAGAAGAAAATTGAGCCGGTCAGTATGGGAGAGATTGCAGAGGCGGCAGGAGTAGGACGTGCGACATTATTCCGCTATTATCCGAATAAGCTGGAGTTAGTGATCGCGGTGTGTGCTGCCAAATGGAAAGAGTATCTGGATGCACTGGATGCGAAACGTCCGCTTACATCGATAGGAGATATTCCGGCAATTGATAGGTTTACTTTCACGCTGGACAGTTATATCGAAATGTACCAGCATCACAAGGATTTATTGCAGTATAATGACAATTTCAACCATTATGTTACCCATGAGGGAGTAGAGGAGAAACAGCTTGAGGAGTTTCATGCATCCCTTTATTCGGTCGATACGAGACTGGAATGGATGTATGAGAAGGCAAAGGAGGATCACACATTTCGTACGGATATTCCGAAGGAGGAATTTTTCCGTGTGACAGTGCATACAATGATGACGGCCTGTACGTACTGTGCCAGCGGATTTATCTGGGGATCAGAGGACAACAAGGACTATACCCCGGAGTTACTCAGGATCAAGGAAATGATCTTAAATTATGCGAAAATCTCTAAATGACAAAGAGAAAGTAAATGTTTGTTGTGTGTGCCGACGAAGAAAATAAGTGTTGCATAGACAATGAAAGAAAGGGAGGAAGATATGAAACAAAGAAAACGAGGAATAAGGCGGAAACTTGCCGGAGCTATGGCGGCTCTTATGGTGCTGTCAGCGGTGAATGTGAGCGGCTGGGGCGTGATGAATGCGAAGGCGGAGGAGACTGCAGTGGGAACCACTCCTCAATATTTGACGATAGGCTCAACAAAAATTATTGATAATGGGGATTTTCAAGAAGATGGAATTTCTGATAATGATGATACGATATATCAGGGAATTAATTGGTACTATGACAGCACGAAGAATCAGCTTGTACTGGAAAATGCGTCTATTTCTGGACACATTACAAGTATGAATGGTGATCTTTCGATTATCTTATCCGGAACAAATAATATGAGATCAGAAATGTTGATTCAAAGTATTTCAACAGAAAGCGGAATTGTGCCTACATTAGAAATAAATGGTAACAATCATAATGGAAGTCTAAGTTGCGGAACAATCAGTGTAGGTGACGATGTCTCAAATAATAATAATTTAAATATTATAGGAGCAACGCTGGAGACTTCCGAAATTGATTGCAGCGGTATCGTAACGATTGAAAATAGTCATGTGGTAGCCAATGATGATTCTTCAACGGTAATCAGTGGCGATAAAATTAATATAGTAGACAGTTTTGTTGAAGCGAAAGCAACAACAGAACGATACGAAGGTAAGGTGATTAGGTCAAATCAACCAATTAATGTATCAGGAAGCCAGATTGTGGTTAGTCGTGCTTTAGATTGTTCAGACCCTGTACTAAGCGATTGTAGCTTCAGCAACTCTGTTATCACAAAGAAATGGAAAGACTATGAGACGAAAACATATGTATATGGTACAGCCGCTTTAAAAGAAGATTTAACAATTGCAAGTGGGGAAAGCATTGAGTTTGAAAGTGGCGCGAGCATTACCAATCCGGAGAAACTCACTTTGGCAGATGGCGCGAGCCTTTTGGTAGATGGAGAAGAGCATACACATAACAAAGACGGTGATGTTACATACACTTGGAAAGATGACAATGAACATATAAAAAATGTGGCATGCAAAGACTGTCCGATCGGATATGTAACGAAAGAAACGGAATCTCACAGCATCGGCGAGAATGGTTTCTGTGCATGTAATGAGGTATACCAGCCGGCAGATCTCACCACAGACAAGTATGATATAGATGGGGACGGTAGCAAGGATGCGGTTTACGAGATCAGTAATGCAGGTCAGCTTTACTGGTTTGCAGGACTTGTAAATGGTACACTTTCGGGCGAGACGCAGAATGCATCGGCGAATGCAGTCCTGACCGCGGATATTGTTGTGAATAAAAACGTTCTGAAGTCAGATGGAACAGTAAATGAGGGAACATTCAAGGAATGGACACCGATTGGAAATTCTTATAATGGTTCATACACTGGTATATTTGAAGGGCAAAACCACACAATCAGTGGATTGTATTTTAAGCAAGAGAATACAGAAGAGGTAGGCTTCTTTGGTTATAACAGAGGTAAGATTTCAAATGTAGGAATTTTGGATTCTTATTTCTGTGGTTTTAGCCAGGTTGGAGGCGTGTGTGGATATAATAGTTCAACAATTACCAATTGTTATAATAAAGGCGTGGTTGATGGAACAGCAGATCGTGCCAGTTCTTTTGGAGGTGTGTGTGGATGCAATTTAGGAATCCTTACAAACTGCTATAACACAGGGATTGTCAAAGGTCAATTATTTGTAGGAGGAGTGAGCGGAAATAATGGCAAAATGATTACAAACTGCTATCACACAGGGATTGTCAAAGGCCATGAATGGGTAGGAGGAGTGAGCGGAGAAAATAGCGGAACAATTATAAACTGTAATAACGAAGGCAAAGTCAGTGGAACAGAATATTATGTAGGAGGAGTGAGCGGAGAAAATAAAAAAACAATTACAAACTGCTATAACACAGGGATTGTCAGTGGTCAATCATATGTAGGAGGAGTGAACGGATATAATATAAACGGGACCATCATAAACTGTAATGCCACAGGCGAGGTCAATGGAACAGACTCATATGTTGGTGGTGTGATTGGAAGGAATTTAAATAAAGGAACCATCACAAACTGTTATTATGACAGCACCATTTATACAGGAGCTGCGATAGGCGATGACAATGGAACAACTACAAAAGTCGAAGGAAAAGCGACAGAACAGTACAGAACCGGCGAAGTTGCTTATCTTTTACAGGAATCACAAACAGATACAGAAATAATCTGGGGACAAACCATCGGAAAAGACACTTATCCGACTTTAGGTGGAGCCAAAGTTTACAAGAATGCTACTTATAACGGATGTAAGGGCAAACCTGGGGATGCAGTATCCTATGCGTATTCCAATACAGAGAAGAATACCTATGGTGACCATCCGGATGCGGATAATGATGGGAAATGTGATGACTGCGGTCAGTATATTGACGGCATCGGCGCCAAGCTCGCTGGGTATTCCTTAAGTCTTACCGGTAATATCGGCGTCAATTTCTATATGGAGTTGTCGAATGACGTTGTCAATGACGAATCCGCATATATGAATTTTACCTTGCCAAATGGTACGACATCAAAGGTATATGTAAGTGGAACGCATGAAGACGGTTCGACCGCTACAACCGATACAACGGTAAAGGATGGTGTGACGTATTATGTCTTTACCTGTGAAGTTGCTGCCAAAGAAATGACTTCAGATATTCAGGCGCAGATGATTGGTAACAATGGTGAAAAGAAGGGAACCGTGCATACATACACGGTAAAAGAATATGCAGATTATATACTGTCACATATGTCTGCAGATGAAAGTCTCACCAGTAGAGCAACAATACAGTTGGTAAAGGGTATGTTAAACTATGGTGGTGCAGCGCAGAAATATTTTGGATATAAGACAGATAAGCTTGCGTCAGATGGCTTGACTCTGACAGGAGCAGTGTTTAATGATACAAGCATTATAAATAATATAACGAATGATGCAAATAAAGCTTCTGTTACGCATGATAACGCTAAAGTTACATTTAAATCCGCGTATTTATCATTGAATTCTACGACAGATCTATGTGTTTATGTGCAGTTTGCGGATGATGTGACAGTGAAGGAAGATATGTTTGCAATTTGGTGTAATACAGATCAAATATCAAAGGATCAGTATGAGGTAACAAAAGTCAATGAAGAGAACTGTTATAAGATAACATTGCACGGAATGAAAGCAAGTATGTTGAATGAGAAGTATGCTTTTTATGTGGAGTTGTCTGATACGGAATATGCGGAGCTTGCATATGGCGCGGACAGTTATGCATACACTGTCATGAGCAGTGCGTGTGACAATATAAATAATATTGAATCACTCAGAGAAGTTGTCAAGGCACTTTATGCATATGGTATCTGTGCGCGAAATTATGAAAGCTACAAAAACGAGGGTAGTAATTAAAGGAGGTAAAAGAATATGAAAGAAAGATACGAAACACCGGAGATGGAGATTGTAGAATTTGAAACAGAGGATATTATTACGACCAGTGGTGATGACAATGCGCTCCCACCAATGGGCATTGATACTCCATAAAAGGATTATGTTGTAGAATAATGCACTTAAAATGTCAGGCAGACTTGACTGTCTGGCATTTTTTGCATAAGAAACGGAATGTTACGGAAACGGGAGATGCCTTGAACAGCCTTGTTTTTCTTGTGGTTACAGGCGTTGTATGGTAAGCTTACTATAATAGTGTTTATGGCTAAAATGAGCAGAGGTGTAAAGATGAAAAATAAGAGAAATAAGAGAAATAAGAGAAAGATCCTATTGGCATCCGGAATTGGAATTGTCATTATGGCAATCGCTATTGTAGTGGCGATTGCTGTAAGCCGTCCGGGTACTATGAAGAATAGCCGTCAGGCTACATCAGGGCAGACTACATCAACCACGCAGAGTGATAGTGGTACGCATGGAAAAAAGGCATCACGGGAGCAGGCAGAGTCCAAAGGGAAAAAGAATGATTCGAAATCGCCGGACCAAAAGAATACAACAGGTGCAGACAGCAAAGCGAAAGCAGATAATAAGCCCTCACATTCGGAAAATCAGGAGCCATCGGATTCTAAAGCGAATACAACAAAACAGGAGAATCAGCCGGAGAATCCAGATCGCGATCAAAGCAATGATGGCAATGGTAAAGATTCCGCTACAGGGTCAGATCAGACAACGAATAACAATAAGAAACCGGGAAATCAGAAAAATGGTGGATCAGACAA
>OLSC01002334.1_pt1 | contig 13483 bp, 18 predicted proteins | sample 1672881 | NCBI WGS metagenome assembly OLSC01 (sample SAMEA3136733, study PRJEB25190) | human gut metagenome | biome: human gut; feature: human-associated habitat; material: faeces | place: Austria | collected 2013
TTACTCTCCCCACAAATAGAGCCAAACTAGAGCCATTTGATAAAACAAATTCCGGAAGCCCGCATAAATACAGTTTTTCGGCATTTTAGTCCGCTATTCAAACTCTTGGGCGGATAGATTTATCTGGCTGTTTTCAGGTACACATTTGTGTGTTTTATTCTTCATATTCATCTTATTTCGCATTTTTGTGTACCTCGTCTAAAATTTTTAGAGCCAAAATGGAGCCACTTCTTACACTTCTCCTCGTATTGCATATCTCAATATTTAATAGTTATTCAAATTCTCGAATTAACATTTCTATTATCTGAGATCCCTTTGCTATTTTTCCTGTTCCTCCTAAAGAATGGTAAATTTCATAAATATGGTTACAATATTCGGCAATATCTCCATCTGACAATGCCTCTGCATCAATAGATTGAACATCTTTCGGAGATATTTTGTGCGAATTGTTTTTTCTTGCAAAACTATAATACAAAACATAAAAAAGCAAGTCACCTTGTTGGCTTGTATTATATAATCCACATTGTCGTAAATAATTTTTTATGCGATTGGCCCAAATAATTATTTTATAATAAACAATTAAATCAATTTCACCTTTATACAAAAAATTATAGTAGTCGTTATTTGTCAATAGAGTAGACGGACGAGCACGTGAGTAATTCGGTTTTTGTAAAAGTACCGCAATTAAAGATTGTGCCAAATACGACACACTTATAATTTCAGATCTTTTCTTGCCAAGATTTTTATAATGATTCTTTCTTCTATCATAAAAAAGTCCCCTTTGCTTAAAAAACATTTCAATTTTCCAATGTATAGAATCAGAAACTCGCAAAGATGATTTTGGTATAGACGTCTGATTGTTCGTAGCTAAAATAATATCATCACGAACAGTTTCCGTGGATGGTACAATTATTCTCACAAGAACATGGCGAGAATCAGAATCTAATTTCTTAGGATACTCTGAGAAAAAGTTGTATATTTCATTTGATGTTTGTAATCCATTAACTATTTCAGGTTCTGTGATTATTAAAGATCTGCTTGTTACTGGCGAGATATTACTTGCCAAAATAGTTATTCCATTATTAAGCCACCAAAAATCTATACTATCATTTTGATCTAAGGTGTTATGTATCTCTTTATTCACAACAACGCTACCTTGATAGTCTCGAATGTTTGATTCAAAAATAGACTGCTCCAGTGTATCACTTCCATTAGTTATAAAATTATAATATTTCCCCAGGGAAACCAAAGCAATATAATCTTTGTTGACACCTAACGAAATTGGATTATCAGCAAGTATAAGCTCATAATCTCGTACATCTGGAGTATTAAGAATTTCCATTATTTTTTCTGCGCCAAAATATTCTACTGACACTTTAGCAGATGGAAATAAACCTTTAACATTTTCTTTTAACTCCTCCCCTTGTTGTTTTACATTAGGATGAATCTGTTCACCTTCGGAAATATACCAATACTTGAGAGTAAGTTTAATCCTTTTTCTAATAAGTGCTGTATAAACATCGCGAAACAACTGAAAAGAATCTCGCACATCTTCGTTATAACGCTTAGAATAATCGGCTACATCCTTATTCAAGTCGAAAAGATTAATTGATACGGTTTTCCATTTCATCATGACATCTTCGTTAAAAGATGTACTAGTTTTTGATTGAATAATTATCATTTCAAGCAAACTGTCAGAGGGAATTTCTCTATTTTCCAAAAAATCCTCTTTAACAAGTAAACCATTACAAAATATATATATAGCATCACAGCCACCATCATTGCCAGCTCCCTTTATTCCTTGCATAATTTCTTCATCACTTAAGGTATATGATTTCAAAACTATCTTTGCAGAAAAAAATTCAAAAAAGTCTTCAATCGTAGTAAACTCATTGCAATCTTCTTCGTATTCTTTTTCAATTAAGCTTTTTAACAAAACCTGCATATTGGTCATATTGTGTTCTCCCTTGTATTTAATCCTCTCGGTTCCATATGTCATAGCAAAAGTTCAGAAGCATATCTCTTTAAGTCGTTCACAAGAACAACTCAGATCAATACACCTCTGATATAAACATTATACTCCAGTTATAAGTAGTTACGCAATGAATATTTCAGCTATAAACAGAATCTATACGCATAGCCTCCTCTCCACCTCCGCTTCTACACATACCTTAATCCCGTTCACTCCCCTCACCCATTCCAGCGGATTTTCCGCTTTCAGTCGTTCATCCACGCTTTCCTTTTCCATAATCCTTCTCACCGCCTGCTCCACCTCCCGATGGCATTCTTCGTCCACTTTATGGAGGTACCTGTTCCAGGTTCCATCCTGCAGCATCATCCGATATTCATGTGCCCGGTGCTCCCACATATACTCTGCCCGGATCAGTCCATACTTCCCGATTGGATAATCCGTTTCCTGCTCAAATGTCAGAGCAGGATAGTAGCAGCCATCCTCTGCCAAATGATAGACCAGTCCGTTTTCTTCAATAACCTCCGGCAGCTCCTGCTTCTCCACCTCTCCGGCAAATACATCCTCATCTTCCATCTTCTCCATATCTTTTAATTCTTCTCTCATTGTCTCCTCCTCCATTCCATCTGACGGATAAGAGAAAGTTTCCGTACCTTTTTCCTCCCTTATCCAAATCTTTAAATTCTGTTTTCATCTGCCTCCAGCCAGCTTATCGCCAGTATTCATTCTCTTCCGTTCTCTGCTTCCCCGGCAGGATCAGAGCCAGTTTTTCCGTAAAAGTCTCCCACATGTTTTGTCCGTTTACCACCAGCTTGCGCATAAATTCTTCTGCCTTGTCTAGGAGCAGGCGGAGTGTACGGTTTTCTTCCCGCAGTTTTTCATTCTCATACCGCAGCTCTTCTTTTTCATTTCGAGCCTTTAATACCTTTTCAAACAGTTCTGCCTGCCGGGATGTCACTGCCACACTGCTGTACTTTTGGTATAATTCTTCTGCATGTGCTACATACCGCTCGAGCCGCAGTCTTGTTTCCTCGGTGTCTGCCACCACTCGGTCACGCTGCGCTATGACGATCTCTGTCTCAATCTGCGCCTTTCCCAGTTCCTCCTTCGCACCCGCTAACGCCTGCCCTACACCTTCTTTATCTGTCTGCAAGCCGGATAGCACTTTTTGCAAATTTTCTTTCTGAAACTCCAGCTTTTTATGATTCTGTTCTAATGCCTTGCAGTCCCGCTCCAAAGAATCCCGTTCATCGCAAAGTGTTTCACATTCACTGCGGAGAATTTTGTGATTTCCCTTCAATTCTTCACAATCCCGCCGGAGTGATTCCCTGCTTTCCCGCAATTCTTCGTGTTCTTTCCTTGCATCATAAAGTTCTCTGTGCAGACCGTCGTATTCATCTTTCAGATCATCATACTCCTGCTGCAGGTTTTCATATTCCTTTTTCACTCCGACATGTGCCTGCTCCATCCGGTCATAAAAGGATAAATAATGAAAATACCGTTCTTTCACTTCTTGCTTTTTTGCTTTCCATTCTTCACAGGACTGCATCAACTCGTCCGTCTGTTCCTGCTGCACCTGCAGAGTTTTCCGGTTTGACACCAGCAGTTCTTCCTGCTGTGCCAACGTGTCAGCTTTAGTTTGAATCTGCTGCTCCAGTTCCTCCACTTCCTGCTTCCGCATCTTTTTCTCGTAGTTATAAACCGACAAATGTTTTTCATGGGTTCCAAGCTGTTTCCAATCCAACCCACGGCTCCTCATAAGTTCTGCGAGATATTCCTTTTCTGCCTGCACCCAGTGCATGCTTTCGGTGTCGTTTCGTCCTGTACCGGTAAATCCCAATGCTTTCATCGCACCCTTGAGAGATACCCTCGTTGACATTCCACGTTTATCCCCTTCGGAAAATGGAATAAAGTCAATATGAAGGTGTGGTGTCTGCTCGTCCATGTGAAGGACCGCATTGAACACCTTTAAACTGGGATTTCGTTCTTCAAAGTCCTGCATATACTCTGTAAGGATCCCCTTCACCAGATCTGCCTCCTCCATTGCGCAATTAGAATCTTTCATATTTCCGATCTGCACGATCGCTTCCGTAAATAAACGCTCCTGCCTGCCGGACTTGATCTTTTCATAGTAGTTCTGGATCTTCCGGTCTTTCCTCTTCTGCCTGGCGTTGTATTCCTCTACGGCATCGTCAAACAGTTCGTGATAGACCGCCCGGATGTCTCTTTCTAAAAATATGACATTCCGATCAAGCCGGGCTACGTCCACATTCTCTGCGATAAACACCCTGTTATTATGTTTTAAACATCCTTGTCCGATCGTTACCGATATTGTTCGTTCCATACATGATCCGCCCTTTCCTTTTATCCGTTGACCGCTCCTGCAAAAATCTCCTGCTCATCGTTTTCTTCCTCCAATCTGCTTTCTGTAAGATCACACTGCTCATCGTTGATTTCTCCGATCTGATCTGCGCAAACAACAGTTCCGAAATATATTCCAGCCAAAGCCAAGCCGCCAGGCGATGGCTGAGGCGGAATATGCTTTGTTACTTTCGTTGAAAGTAAAGCAATACGACGAGTGGATGTATAAGTATCCGGCGTTGGAAACTCTGCAGAAAAAGAAAAATAATCCAAACAACAAAAAACCTTACCGACTTCAGTCCTCACAACTGAAAATCAGTAAGGTTTTTATATGCAATAAAATAATTTACTCAATGAATAACGAAAAAATGTTGCCAAATCGTTGCCACGTTCTAAACAAATTTGTTTGGAGCAGGCATAAATTATAGCTTTATTTTCCCATACACATTACTCAAACTCCCTGCAAATATAACATAATTGTTAAATATTTAATTGCTTTTTGTGGATTTTTATATTCATAATATCCAAATTTCACGCCTTATACATAATTTCCGACCAAACAGGTATCATACGGGTATCATGAATATTTCTCCTTAATCGCTCTATCTACATGGTGCTAGCACCATGTAATTATATCGACATAGAAGAAATCAGCATTGCCCCCCGTCATGCAATTCACCAGTTTATAAGGTAACTAATTCAGCTATTTTAGCCGCAACCTCCTCCATTGAATCCTCAATCGTACTTAATCCACTTCTCGATCCAAGCAGCGGACTAACTTCACGCAAATCTTCAAAAGTTGTATTATGTACAATGGGTACAAGCAAATCACGAGCTAGCAAAGCTGAAAGCTCTTTATCTGCTACCCCTTCTCCTTTAACACGTTTAAGAAATGAAGGCGTAACCAATACAATGCCAACACGAGATTTTACCAACCCCTTATCAATTTCACGAAGTAATGATGAGCCCAAAAGAACATCCTTTTCACTAAACCAGACTGTTACACCTTTAGATTCAAGTATATCATGTAATTCCTTTGCTACACCTTTGCGGTCATCCCAAGCGTGACACAGAAAAACATCTCGCAAATCAGGTAATTCCGAACGCTTTTCAATATTTGCACGTACAGGAGTAAGTGTTCGAATTTCCGCAGGAGAATACAATATCGTGGAACTACTCGAAGACCAACGTGCTTTCGTCTTGGCTTGTCCACTGCTACTACCACTCCTCGAACTGCTTGCTGATGAAGAATATGTTGAAGAATATGTGGGATAAGAATTCCAATTTCTATAACCTCCACCTCCACATACCGGGCAATTTGCCCTACCGCTTGCTGTGCGATGACCATTAATTGGTGCTGTACATCTTGCCATAATTTTATTCCCCCTTTTTCTATGAAAAGCTTTTTCGCCTGTATTTTTTAAATCGTTTTTATTATATCACGTTATTACACCCTTTGCTACAAAAATATAGGGCATAGCAACCGCCACACCCCATATTTTTTATTGTCCTAACGACTTTTCAATCTTCTGTTTTTGCCCTTTCAAATCGTTCTGCTTCTCATACAATCTGTCACGTTCTTTACAGAGTGACTTCATGCGTTCCAACTGCGTCCGCACTCCCTCCCGGCAATCCGGCTCTATCCGCTTATATTCCCCGGTTAGACTTCGTATCTCGTTATTGTTTGATTTTATCTGCTCCGACACACATATCCAGTCAATTAGATTGCGTACTTCTATATCTGTATCATACAAATCTGTTTCTGAAAGGATTTTCGCACACAGCCGAATCATAACTTTTTTCTCCATATCTGTCATTCTATCAATCCTCCTATCTGCTCATATCAAACACACGTTTCGGACGTTTATTTGCCTTTTCTGCCCATTCCAGAGCCTTAGACCGCTCAACTATCGACTGCACCTGTTCTCTGCCGAAATAGCGTTCCAAACGCCCCAAATCCGCCACTTTCTCCTGCAATTGGTCAATAATGTCGCTCTGCTCCATGACCTTATCTGTCAAGCAACTGATCTGCTGCTCCTGCCGGGTAACTTTTTCTTTTAGTTTCTTCCCCTGTTCTGCAAGCTGGACGCATTTAATTGTCAGTGCTTTTATCGTTTCTTTCAATTTCTCCACAAGCGGAAAGGCTTTTTTATCCTTATAAGCCTTTGCAGACATCAACGCCGCCGGTTCCGGCAACTGCCACTTCTCGTCCTCGTCATAGGCGTGTATGTGCCGTTCCATGACCGCCTTAGACTGAACGATTTTCTCAATCTCCTGTTGTAATCTTTTCTGTTGCTTCTCTAATTTCTCATTGTCAGATAACAGCTTTTCCTTATCCTCTGCCAACGCTGCCGCCTGCTCTTTCAGCAAATCACTTGTTTCCGAAAGTTCCGATACTTCCTGCCGGATTGCTTCGCCCTCCTGCCGTATCTGCTCTGTTTCCTGCACTGCTTTCCTATGCTCAATCTGAATATCTGATAATCGCTCTTTTCTGTCAGAAATAGATTGCTTCAATTCTGCGACTTCCTTTGCCCGCTCCTTTTTCTCAAAGTCCAAAACAGATAAATGCTTTTCATGTGTGCCTTTCTTCTCTCACTCAATCCCATGTTCCAGCATGACGGCGGCAAGCTGTTCTTTCTCATAAGCCACCCACTGATTTAATTCCGTTTCCTGCCTTGTACCGCCTTTAAATCCGAGAGCAAATAACGCCTGTTTCAAAGAAACTCTTGTATCAAGACCCCGTTTGCTTCCTGTCGTATACGGTACAAAATCTATATGCAAGTGGGGCGTTGCTTCGTCCATATGAAGATAGGCACTAAATACTCTTAACGTAGGATTTCGCCGCTGGAAATCCCGCATATATTTATCCAGCACCTTTGCCGCAAGCCGTCCGTTCTCCGTCTTTTCCCCCATGTTGTCCTTATCCCCAATTTGCAGGATAATCTCATGGAATGGCTTCTCCTGTTTGCCGGAACGGATTTTCTCATAATAATCGTCAATCCGGCGGTCACATCTGGTCTGCTTCTCATTGTACTGGGTGAGCGCTTCATCAAACAATTCGTGATATACGTCCTTAACATTTTCATTGCAATATTCCACGTTCAGACAGCTTCGCTTCGGGTCAGTATTCTTTGCATGGAATTTTCTGCTATTATGGTTGACAGAGCCTTTTCCTGTCATAAAGCTGATAGTTCGCTTCAATCAATATCCTTTCTCCCTGTCTGGGTAGTCAGCGCCGGATACGGCGTATAATAGAGGAACCTCCCCAAAACATTAGTAGTCCGGGAAGTATCGGGGCAAAGCCCCTCCTTTGTTACTTTCGCCGAAAGTAACGCAAAAGCACTTTTGACAGCCGTTCCGTCCATCAAAAGCTGCCTTTGCGCCCTGCCGGGGGCTTTTCCGTCCTACGGACGGGGCGGCTGTTCCCGCCGCTTTACTTCCGCCGCCATAGCTTTTCGGATAGCCGAAAGTACATTTTCTATCGTATATTCGTCCCATCCGGCAAGCCATATCAGCGTCCGCATTTCTACCTCAGTCAATTCTATATCTCCGAATATTTCATTAAGTTCGGCAATCCTCCGGGCTTCAACTCTCGTAAAAATATTTGTTCACATTCCGGGTTCCCCATTCTGGCTGTCGTATCATATTCGTCCTTCTTTTCAAGACCGCAACAACGCAATGTCTATATCTTTTGCAACCTTGCAGACACCAAGCCCGCAAATTCTATATACTCTGCATTGTTGCGCTGTTGCCTTATTCCGGCTTGATTTTATCCAGTTCCCAATACCACGAATTGTTTATCCGCTTTGCTCTGATACCCAATTCCTTTTTCGCATTTTCAAGCGTCCGTCTGGATATACCCTGTTCCTCTGCAAGATTGAAAATCTCATTGCTCTGCATGGCATTGTTTGTTCCCGCCACTTCCCGGAGCAGACGCTTCGCCTGTTCCGGCTTATTCGCTTTCGGAGCGATACCGCCCAACACTTCATCGGCGGTAATCTCATAATCTCCGAGCCAGTGAAAACCGTCCTCCGACAACTCAAGGGCTTTCGGGTGTCCAAACGCCGCCAGATTGTTTTTTATCTGAACTACCGCCCTTATATTCGCTTCGCCCTCCACTCTGCCGACCAGCAGGACGCTCCTTGCCACCGCAAAAAAATCAATGGAACCCATGCCCCGGTATGCCGCCTTATTTCCAGCCGCTTTGTTCATGTACCCTACAAGTACAATGGCACATTGATATTTCTCCGCCAGAGCCGCCAGCTTCTTTGTCATATCCCTTGCTTCATTTGCCCGGTTCATATCCATACCGCCGCCGAGATACGCCTGTATCGTGTCTAAAATCAGCAGCTTCGCCTTTGTCCTTATGACCGCTTCTTCCAGACGTTCATCTATCATGGAAAGTGATTTTATGCTCTCGTCAATGACGGAAATATTTTCACAATTTGCTCCTGCCGCTTCCAGACGGGGCTTAACCGTATCTGCAAGCCCGTCCTCCGCACTCTGGTAAATCACATTCAGCGGCTCCGTCAGCTTCATTTCGCTGTCCAGACCCTCGCCTTTTGACAGCTTCGCCGCTATGTTCAGCACAAGCGTTGTCTTACCGTCCCCCGGATCGCCTTGTACAATCGTCAGCTTTCCATAAGGGATAAACGGAAACCACAGCCACGCCACCTCCTGCGACTGTATCTCCGACATTTTAATCATCTGTAATTCTGTTCTCGTTTCTGCCATAACGTCCTCCGTTTTTGAAAAATCTCATTGCCGCCGGAAGAAATCTCTGCTATACTTGAATTGTGATTATTGATAACAGAGGGTTTCCAGTTATCACAGCCCTAACAGTTGCCGCTGTCAGGGCTTTTTTCTTCGCCTTGCCACAGATACTTTGCACCGTCCAACACCCAGAAAATTGCTTTCAGCATATCTTTATAGGCTTCCTGCAAATCTCTGATTTCTTCGGAAGTAATCCCCGGCTTTTTGCTATCAATTTGCTCCGCCAGTTCCACCAACCGATTCTCCATTTCCTGCAACCGTTCCACAATCTGATAAACTGTTTCTTTCTTGCCTACCACGCACACCCGGTTATAAATGCAGGAACGGACAAAATAATCTTTTTTCTTCATGCCGCTTGTGAAAATCTTTGCTTCGATTGCTTCCCTCTCTCTGGGAGAGATACGGAAACTGATTGTCGGATATTTATGTGTGCCGCTCATTCCTCTGCGCCCTCCTTAAATTCTTCATTCAGCAATTTTGCCATTTGTGTCTGTTCCGTCGGGAACATATGAGCATAGCGATAAGTAATATCCGCGCTTTCATGCCCCACCCTGTTTCCGATTGATACCGCCGAAAATCCCATGCTGATAAGCAGTGATACATGAGAATGTCGCAAATCGTGGATTCTAATGCGTTTCACTCCCGCTTTTTCCGCCCCCTCGTCATTTCATGGTGCAGAAAGCTTTTTGTCAGATGAAAGATACGGTCAGTGGGAAGAATCCCGTACAATCTGCCGATATAATCTTTCAGTTCTTCACATAAGAAATCCGGCATACTTACATTTCGTTTACTTTTCGGAGTTTTTGGGTCTGTAATTACATCTTTACCCTCCAATCGCTGATAAGATTTTGTTATCCGAATAACTTTGTTATCAAAATCAATATCCTGCGGCGTGAGAGCTAACAGTTCGCCCACTCGTAAACCGCACCAGTACAATATCTGAAACGCATGATAGGAATATGGTTTGTCCTTTACCGCTTCAATGAATTTCAGATATTCCTCTTTTGTCCAGAACAACATTTCCTCCGCTTTTCCCTTTCCCAACGGCCCCGCCTTTACAACAGGATTGCTTTTCAGTTCATAGAACCGTACCGCATGATTAAACAGTGCACTCAATTCTGATTGCAGAGTTTTCAAATAAGTCGGAGCATAGAGCTTTCCTTTTTCATCACGATAGGAAATCTGTTCATTCTGCCACTGGATAATATCTTTCGGACGAATATCACGCATTTTCTTATCCTTGAAATAGGGCAGTAGCTTTGTCCTCAAGATATGCTCTTTCGTCAGCCAGGTATTGTGTTTCAGTTTCGGCTTCATATCTTTTGTGTATGCCTGAACAAATTCCTCAAAAGTCATATCCCAGTCAGCCGCTTCTTTCATACGGAAATGCCGTTCCCACTCTGTTGCTTCCCGTTTGGTCTTAAATCCCCTCTTAACTTTCCGGCAATTCTTACCAGTCCAGTCATAATAGTGAAAGGACACATACCATGTTCCCCGCTGTTCATCTTTGTACGCCGCCATAATCTCACTCCTTTCCTAATTCGCCTGTGCCATGCCATAAAATTTTTCTTCGTAGTATTTTCTGCTCACTCGTCCGGCGATTGTGATAAAACCTTTTGCTTCCAGTTCTTCGTTCATCTGCCGCACCAGCTTATAAGCAAATGGTTTTGAAATGCCTAAGTCCTGCGCCACTTCTCCGGCTGTTACAAATAAATCATTTTTCAAATACACGTCCTCCTTTTGGATTTTTAACTTTTTTGTTAAGTTCTGTATTTTCAGTATACTTAACATTTCCGCTATTGCCAATAGCTTTTTTGTTAAGTTTAGCTTTTTTATTAAGTTTAGCATTTCTGATAAGTTTTTGTTGCCGTATTATTTTAGGTATGTTACAATGTAGGAAACCGGATAACTATTTTCACAGGAGGGCTTTATGGAATACACGATACGAGAAATGACGGTAATGGAATATCCTCTATTGAATGAATTTCTATACGAAGCTATTTTTATTCCAGACGGTATAAAGCCGCCACCGAAAAATATTATCGCTTCTCCCGAATTACAAATTTATGTTGACCGCTTCGGGGCATCAAAAGCTGATTTCGCATTAGTCGCAGAAGTTGAACAAAAAATCGTTGGTGCTGTCTGGGTACGCATTATACACGATTACGGACATATTGATGATGAAATGCCCTCTCTTGCCATCTCTCTATACAAAGAATACCGGGGACAGGGGATAGGAACCGATATGATGAAAAAAATGCTATCTTTGTTGAAAACACATGGTTATAAACGTGTTTCACTTTCTGTTCAAAAGGCTAATTATGCGGCTGAAATGTATCGAAAAATCGGCTTTGATATTATACGAGAAAACAAAGAAGAATGGATTATGGTGTGTAATTTGTAAATTTTAAGGAAAGGACACAGAATTATGACACTGGGAGAACGAATTAAGAGAATCCGCACATTTCGGGGATTAACACAACGGGAACTAGGATTGAAGCTGAGATATGAGGAGCGCAACGCTGATGTTCGTGTAGCACAATATGAATCCGGCTATCGTATTCCCAAAAAAGATACTCTCATGGAAATTGCCAAAATTTTGAATGTCAACTATATCAATTTTATTACCGAAGCCCCCGGCTGCGCCGAGGACATTATGCAGACTTTTTTCTGGCTTGACGAGGACAACCGCAATACCTTTCATCTGTTCCAGCTTGTCCGCAATCCCGGCAAGTGCAACGCTTCTGATGATAAGTCTGTTCGCTATAATGATAGTGACGAATGGCCTGCTCATGCCCCTGTCGGTATGTGGATTGATTATGGTCTGGTAAATGAATTTCTGCGTGAATGGTGTTTGCGGAAAGAACAGCTAAAAAGCGGAGAGATTTCAGAGGACGAATACTTTGAATGGAAAATCAACTGGCCAGCTTCCAGTAGCAGCGTTGACGAAAAAGGAAATGACAAAAAAAATAACAGTTTTCTCCATTGAAAATAACAAAGGAGAACTTAATGAAAAGTATTGTATTCTTTAATAACAAAGGCGGCGTAGGAAAAACTACCTTTACTTATCACATTGGATTTGCTTTAGAACAAGCCGGGAAAAAAATACTATTTGTTGATGCGGATCCACAATGTAACCTATCAAGTCATTTATGTGACGATGCAATTATTAGCAAAGAATGGGGAACCAATGGTAATAGTATCTATAAGGCGGTTGAACCTATTGTTTCCGGTTCTGGTGATATAAATTTTGTTGAACCTTATAGATTAGGAAACAGAAATATTTGGATATTCGTTGGAGATTTGTTACTTTCTGATTTTGAAATGGAACTTACTAACGCTTGGACACAACTACTTGCTGGAATGGAAAGAGGTTTTAGAGTTACTTCTGCAATTTATCGAATAATAATGAACTTTTGTCAAAAAGAAAATATTGATTATGTTTTCATTGACATTGGTCCAAACATGGGGGCTCTAAATCGTGCCATATTGCTAGGGTGTGACAATTATTTCATCCCTGTTATACCAGACATGTTTTCTCTACGAGGCACTCAAAATATTGGACGTACCTTTGCCACGTGGATTTCTAATTTTCAATATGCATTAGAAAGAGTGACCCTGTCTAATTTTGATTGTGTTTGTGGTACACCCCAATTTTCGGGTTACATACTACAACAATTTAATAAATATCGGAAACGAGAAACTAAAGCTTTTGAAAATTGGGGCGACCAAATCCCGAATACCATTGAAAATTATATTGTCAAGCCATTAACTACACCTACACTATCAAAGTACAATTTAGTACAGAAACAAACTAATTATAAAATTGCTGAATTTAAAAATTATAATAGCTTAATCCCACTAGCCCAAGCCGCCCAAAAGCCTATTTTTGAACTTACCTCTAAAGATGGTGTTGTAGGCGGACATATCGCTTACGTTAAAAATTGTAAAAAAGAATTTGATGAAATAGCCCAAAACTTTTTAAAAGCATTATAACAACCTTACTATTTTAGGTATCAAAAAGGTATCACGACACATACTAAGCGCCGGAAAGTCCGCTGTTTATGCGCTTTCCGGCTCTCTGTTTACTATTCAAACTCGGCTTGTATCGGGTTTGACTTAAACATGTTTGTTTAAGTTTTGTGTGTTTTTATCTGTTAACTTACCTATATTTCTTCCATGTCCTGTGTAACTGTATTCTGATATTTAGGAATCAGCTGTGGTTCATACACTCCTTTGCGGTCCCGCGGAATAGCAATGTCCATATCCCCATAACTGGTACGCATTGTTTTCTTGGAATGTCCATTCCGGCTGTTATCGGTCTCTTTGTTGCGGTAATCATATTTGGAATACCCAAGTTCCTCATTAAGCTCTTCGTCA
>OLSC01002343.1_pt1 | contig 13417 bp, 10 predicted proteins | sample 1672881 | NCBI WGS metagenome assembly OLSC01 (sample SAMEA3136733, study PRJEB25190) | human gut metagenome | biome: human gut; feature: human-associated habitat; material: faeces | place: Austria | collected 2013
GCATTGGCAGAAAAAAATAAAAAAGTATTATTGGTCGACTTCGACCCACAAGGCAATGCAACGATTGGTTGTGGCTTTAAAGATGTTGAAGAAACTATTGTAAATGCAATGATAGCAGATATAAATAATAGTTTTAAACCATCAGATTTATCGGTAATACATACGGAGCTATTTGATATATTGCCGAGCAATATTGAGTTATCAAATATGGAGTTGACGTTGGTAAGCGTCATAGGACGTGAGGGGGTTTTAAAGAGAATATTAGAGCCTATAAAAAGCAATTATGACTACATAATAATTGACACATTGCCGTCATTGGGCATATTAACGGTCAATTCATTTGTAGCTTCGGACTATGTTATAGTTCCAGTACTTGCAAAGGATTATTACAGCTTGCAAGGTTTTGATGCCTTGTTACAGTCGGTAGAATTGACAAGACGTTGCATTAATCCTAATTTAAAGGTTTTAGGCGATGTGATTACAATGTATGATGGCAGAAATAAAAACGATAACATCATTTCAGAAACGATAAGAAACGATGAGCGAACGGAAACATTTAATACAGTAATTCCGCTATCAACTAAAGCTGCGGAAGCAAACAGAATGGGAAAAACAATATTGCAGCATGACCCACAAGGTAAAGTTGCTACGGCATACAGGGAGTTGGCAGACGAAATGTTAAATAGAATGGGAGAGTGATATTAAAATCTATCCGCAAAAGGATAGATTAGAGTTACTAAATATAGTAGCTCTAATGTGTTCTTTTGCAAATCAAGAAGATTTGGCAATCATACAAGGACACTCATATATTTTTACAGTTCAATAAAAGGTAATATAGGTACTTTTTCAAATTGCGAGCCTTATACAGCGATGGACGCATTCTGCGGTATCCCATATAGGCTGTAGGAGATGTTGTAATTCTCCGCCATGACCAATTTGATTATAATGATACTTACACTGAGTCAATGATAACTTCAAAGACAGTGTTCCGTCGGTTAGGGGGATATGCGAAACATTTTACGGAATCTGCTATATAGCAGTAGTCGTGTTTGTTTGGCATAATGTGATGAACTAACATCAACTTATGTTTCCGGTAAGAAATGTATTTTCGGTAGAGCGAAATAGTAAAAGGAATTAGGAATGAGAAGATATATATTACTCGACAGTAAAATCTTTTCGTATTTAAATCCGTATGAAATAGCATTGTACACAATATTGAGTAAATACAAAAATGCAAAAGGTGATTGCTTTCCGTCACGCAGAACATTGAGTGAAAAGGGTGGCTTTTCAATATCAACATACACCAAATACATAAAAGAGTTGATAAAAAAGGGACTTATTAAAGTTAAAGCAAGGTGGAGAGCAAATGGTTCTCAGACAAGTAATCTATTTAGTGTAGCAAATACTGATAAAGGATTTTTTATTCATTCTGACATACTAAATAAAAAGCTTACAGTTTATGAATTGACTGTTCTTATCTATCTATGCAGTAGAAAAAATAACAAAAATAAATGTTATGTATCACAAAAAGAGATAGCTAAAGCGTGCGGAATGAGTGTAAGAGAAGTCAGTATAATTATATGTCGTTTGAGAAAAAAAGGATTGATAAATACTCGTATGCAATTCAATTTAAATAACAGAGGTAACTATGTTTTAGAATATACGGTTTGCATATGTAATGAAACAGAAATACGAAAAGAATTAAACAATGAATTAATTGTAATTGACGATATTAATATCGATATGCGAGATGATATTAATATCGGGATTATTAAAAGTATAAGGTAAAAGGAGAATATAAAAATGGCAGAAGTAAAAAGAGATTATGAAAAAATGATGAATATGTTTCAATCGACTGCACCTGAAACACAGACAACAACATCAGGTGAGCATATAGACAGAGAAAACGGTTGTGTTGAATTGTCAATCAGTATGCTTGAGCATTTCCCACAGCATCCGTTTGAATTATATACCGGTGAACGATTTGAAGATTTAAAAGAAAGTATAAAGGAACATGGAGTTCTAACTCCGGTGCTTGTGCGAAAATTGGATAATGGTAATTATCAAATTCTTTCGGGACATAACCGTTGTGAGTGTGCCAAAGCAGTTGGCTTTAAAACTGTTCCTTGTGTTGTATTGAGCAATTTAACAGACGATGATGCTCTGATGATTGTACTTGACAGTAACACAAAACAACGTGGCATAACAGAAATGAAAATATCTGAACAGGCTCATATATACGCACTTGATGTGGCAGTAAACAAACGACAGGGTAAACGTTCAGACTTGATAAAAAGTATTGAGAAAAACCTTGAAATCCTTAGTAATAATGCGGTTTCCGAAACTTCTTCCCTATTAGGGAAGAAGTTGACTACAATGGATACAGTAGGTGAAAAATACGGTATATCTAAAAATACAATAGCAAGATTATTAAGAATAGATACTCTTATTTATGAACTTAAAGAGCGTATTGATGAAGAAGAATTTGGAGTATATGCCGGAGTGGAATTATCATATTTAACGCAACAGGAACAAGAAATAATAGATGAAGTGATTTGTGAATTTAATTACAAGTTAGACATTAATAAATCAAAACAATTAAGGGAGCTATCGAAGTCGGGCAAGCTAAATAAGGTTACTGCGGTTGATGTGTTCGAGGGACGATATAAAAAGCCTAAAACAAGCAGTAAACCGTCTGTTAAAGCTGTTACGTTAAAGCCAAAGTTCCTTTCAAAATACTATGCGGCAGACGTACCGCAAAATGTAATTGAAGAAGAAATTGAAACATCAATAGATGTATGGCAGAAGATAAAAGATAAATTCAATGGCTTATCCATTGAAGAAATAAAAGAACAAGTGGAAACTTTACTTGAAGAAAATATATAATAAATTTTCAAAGGGAGTTTTATTGGACAGTAAAAAAATTATAATTTAATCAGGAGGAAAAATAAAATGAAAGCAATAGGTGTAGTAAGAAAGGTCGATGAACTTGGACGTATCGTAATTCCGGTGGAGCTAAGAAGAAATATGGACATTGAGGTTAAAGACTCATTGGAAATATATACAGAAGATAATTGTATAATTCTAAAGAAGTATGAACCGTCATGTATATTCTGCGGTGAGGCAAAAGATATAATTCAGTTCAACGGTAAAAATGTTTGTAAGCATTGCATAGAGGAGATTACAAATGCGAGTGATAAGCATTGATATTGGAATGAATAACTTTGCAGCTATAACTAACAACATCGGAAAAGAACCTAACCTCATAAGAGGTAAGACTCTCAAAGCCGAGAATCAATGGTATAATAAAATAACACAGCCGTTAAGGCAACAGCTCAAGCAAGCATATGATATTGAACAACGGGAAAAATTGAGTTATAATATTAATAAGCTTGCCAAACAAACTATTGAGCATATATTTGAATATTTTTGGTCGGTTAGTGAATGGATTATTACTTACTGTATTGAGAATCGAATAGATACACTTATTATCGGACAGTATAAAATGCTTGTAAGGAAAGATTATGTAACAATTCCATACGGATATTTTTATTCACTACTGGAAACAAAATGTGCATATCACAATATAAAATTTGTTCTTGTCAATGAACGATATACTTCTGGAACATCATTTTTTGATGGTGAACCGCCAACAAAGGAATTTTACAACAAGGAACGAAGAATATATAAGCACCTTTGGAAATGTAATAACGGAGAATGTGTTAATGCAGATGTGAATGACAGCTATCAAATTATGCGAAAAGTATATCCGCAATTATTTGATAATGGTGTTGAGGGGTATTTGAAAGACCCTAAAGTAATCGATATTAAAATAGGCAGAGATAAAGGAGATGTAAAAAAATGAACGCAACGGAATTTGAAAGAGAACTGAATAAATTAACTGAGGATTTGGCTGAAAAATATATTAAATTAAGAGATTTAGAACTTGCCGGGTATAAAGATGAAAAACTAATGGATATGCTATTCTATGGACACGTTGCTCGTGTTGAAGCAAGACGGATTCAGGAAGAATTTTTCCCAATGGCAGAAAACAGCGAAGAAATTGTTATGACATTACTTAATGAAAATTTCGTTTATGAAGAAGTTGATTACAGTAATGAAGTTGATGATACATCGGTACAATATGCAAAAGTAGGATTGTTCCTATATGTAGAATATGAATTGTACAAGCAGATTGATGCTATTGAAGAATCAATAGGTGATGAAGTTGAACTTAGACTTTTTTAAGATTGTTCGGAGGTGCAGAATATAATGTCTATAATAGAAGATTACAAGGTATTAGTCAAAAATGGTACTGAAAAAATATTATCGAACGGCGGTGAATGGAATAAATGGTTGAAGTTTGCCGGAAATACATATACATATGATGTAAACAACAGTATTGCAATATATATGCAAAATCCTAAAGTAACAGCAGCTGCTGAATTGACGGAATGGAACGATTATAACCGTAGAGTTCACAAAGGTCAAAAAGGAATTATGATATATAAAGATGGCAGAATAAGATATATATTTGACATTTCACAAACATATTATACGGGCGGTAAGAAGTACGGCAGATGGTCTATTTCGGAAACGCACAAATTTATAAATTTCATAAATCAAAAATACGATATAGATAATAAAAATTTTGACGAATATCTTGCTTCTATGATAGCTTATCTTGCACACGATAAAAACAATTCAGATATACTGTTTCAAAGTGTACGGTGTATGGTATCCGAAAGAGCCGGAGTTACATATACAGACAATAATTTATCTGATATGTTTAATGCACTTATGAAATATGAACGAAAATATATATTAACTGAAACACATAATATTTCAGCGAAAATATTACATAAAATAGAGCGGGAAAATAAACAATATAAGATTTGGAGGAATGAAAATGAACAAGGAACTATTAATACAGGTAGCCAAGAGAACACAGCGGAAAGTGAAACAGGAATTGCCGACAAAAGCATTCTTGACAGAAAAACAAATAAACCGCAGACTATCAGTAGGGAGTTACGGACGCAGACTGATGGAGTGGATGAAAGAGCAACAGCAGGAGAGGTATCAACAGCTGTTACAGGAGGGCGATCTGTTTCCGATATTAGTCGAAGTTCAAGTGGAAGCGAGCCAAACGAAAGACAAGATGGTGGACGAGATGTTGAACGATCCGGAAATCAAAGCAATGGATTGGTTGGAGAGATCCAAAGTGATAACGTTACAGTCGGATTTGATAGACCAACAGATAATGAGAGAAATAGTATTAATTCCGAGATAAAATCAGATTATGAACAAATGGATTTGTTCAATAATGAGAAGGACGAAAGTGGTGCAACAGGTTTCACAGATGAAGAAATCAATGAACTTCTCAAAAAGGGTAGTGGCTTTGAAAATGGTAAAGAACGAATTTACTCATTTTTTAAAGAACACTATAATACACAAGAACGTGCTGAATTTTTAGCTAAGGAATACGGTATTGGTGGCGAATATGCAAACGGCATAAATGAATTTCATAGCGGAATAGGTATAACATACAGTAAGGGCGATACTTATCGCCCTTCTTCTGTTATTAGACTTACATGGACTGATGTTTCAAAAAGAATTGATAATTTAATTCAAAAAGACGAATATCTTGATGTAGAAGAAAAACAAGATGCTAATGCTGAAAACATTGATAAATCTAATTCTGAAAGTCAAATCAATCTATATAAAGTGGGAGATTTTTATGAAGTATATGGTGATGAAGCAGCTCAAGCATCGGAAATATTGGATATAAAATTAATTTCTAAAGTTGTTGATGGTGAAGAAATACAGATGACAGGGTTCCCTCAACACGTTTTAGACAGATATACGGAAATCCTTGCAGAGCAAGGATATGAAATAAATATTAACGAACAAGCTCCGGAAGCACAAGAAGTGACTGACAAGTTTGAAATTGTCGCAGCAAGACATACTAAAACAAATGCTGATATATGGGTTGTATCACTTAATGAGAGGATTGATAGTGACGAATTTAAAAAACTTGCTATTGACGTAAATAAAGTCGGAGGTTATTATTCAAGATTTCCCAAAACTTTGGACGGTAAATCAATTTCAGGTTTCGTATTTAAGAGCGAACCGACAGAAAAAGAGTTATCTGTTTTCAATGATTTCTTCAATAATGAAAAATCGGAAGAAGTTACAGGAGAAAAAGTCGATACTGCTGAAATAAATGATACTGAAGTTGAAATGGCAGAACCCGAAATGATTGCACCAAAACCAGAAACAAAACCTGATTTGCAAGTCGGAGATGTAATTGAATACAATGGCAAGCAATGGCGAGTAGCTCAAACAGGATTTAATATGAGCTTTGAAAATCTTGATGAGAATGATAGTGAGCAAATGTTTTCACATATCGGAGGTATGGAAAGTTTCAAGGCAAGCCGAGATTATACTTTGATAACAGAAAAAGAAATTGCAGAGAAAAATGTTGATACTGTTGAAATAAATGATATTGAAGTCGAAACGGCAGAACCCGAAATGATTACACCTGAACCGGAAACAAAACCTGATTTACAAGTCAGAGATGTAATTGCAAAAGATGTTACAAAGAATATTGAAACAGCGGAACGTTTGAATTACAGAATACAAATTGACGAAAACACAAAAACAGCGGGTAAAAAATATGCCGACAATGTTTTAGCAATCAGAACGTTAAAACGAATTGAAAAAGAAAATCGTCTTGCAACTCCTGAGGAGCAAGACATACTATCACAGTATGTTGGATGGGGTGGTCTTGCAGATTGCTTTGATGAAAGGCATTTCAAATACAAAGAGCTAAAAGCACTACTTACCGATGAAGAATATGTAGCAGCACGTTCAACAACGTTAAATGCACATTATACATCGCCGGTTATAATTCAAGAAATGTATACGGCTCTTTCTAATATGGGGGTTAAAGAGGGCAACATATTAGAATCATCTTGCGGTATCGGTAATTTTATGGGACTCATTCCTGATAAAATGGGGAACAGTAAATTCTATGGAGTAGAAATTGATGATTTGACCGGACGTATAGCAAAGCAATTATATCAGAAAAATGAAATAATAATAGACGGTTTTGAAAATACAAAATTTAAAGACAATACATTTGATGTTGCAATAGGCAATGTTCCATTTGGTAATTATCGTGTAAATGATGTTGTATATAATAAATACAATTTCTTAATACACGATTATTTTTTTGCAAAGAATATTGACAAAGTTAGACCGGGCGGTATATTGGCACTGATAACTTCCAAAGGTACTCTTGATAAAGCAGACAGCAAGTGCAGAAGATATTTAGCTGAAAGAGCTGACCTTGTCGGAGCAATAAGACTGCCGGATAATGCCTTTAAAAATGCTGGAACAGATGTTACAACAGATATTATATTCTTGCAAAAAAGAGAAGAAATGCGAACTGATAACTTCCCTGAATGGGTTGATATTGATGAATATGCAGAGGGCATAAACATTAATAAATATTTTATATCGCATCCTGAAATGATACTTGGGGATATGGAGCTTAAGAATTCAAGATTTGGATTTGAAACTGCATGTAAAATGCGTGACGGTGCAGATATGCAAGAAGAATTGCATAATGCAGTAATGACATTATCTGCACATATATCAGAAAATAAAATAAGCAATGAAATTGAATTGCAAACAAATGATGTCAATCTGAATAATGTCCGAAATCTAACATATGTAGAGCAAGATAATAAATTATACTATTATAAAAACGGCAATCTGACGGTCCCTGATGATTTAAACGGTACAAAAGAAGAAAGAATTAAGGGACTTAATCAAGTCCGAAAAATAGCAAGAAAAGTTATTGATATTCAGACGTTCGGTTGTACGGAGGAAGAACTAAAAAAAGAACAATATGAGCTGAATAAACGATATGATGAATATACTAATAAATATGGATATATTCATTCAAGAGGTAATAAGCAGGCATTTGCCGCTGATGTGGACTTGCCATTGCTATTGTCTTTGGAAAATGTAGACGAGGACGGAAATATAACAAAAGCTGATATGTTTTCAAAACAAACTATTCGCCCATATATCCCTATTGAAAGTGCTGATAATGCTGTTGATGGATTAAAAATATCGTTAGCTGAAAAGGGAAAAGTTGATATAAAATACATCAGTATGCTTACACATCAAAGCCAAGATGAAGTCGTACAGGAACTTGACGGATTGATATATAAAAATCCGATACGCAGTAATACAGAGGATATATATACCGGATATGAAACGGCTGATGAGTATCTATCAGGTAATGTACTTGAAAAACTTGAAACAGCCATACGTTTAAATAATAACGGGATATACGATAAAAATGTCGAAGCTTTAAATGCAGTTCAGCCGGAACCACTTACAGCCGTAGATATACCTTGGAAAATAGGATTATCGTGGATTTCTGTTGAAGATTATCAACAATTTCTATATGACACTCTTGATACAAGATATTATTTGCGTGATGATAATTATAATTCTTTTAATAGCATTAGTATTAGGTATAATAATTACACAAATACATGGACTATATACAACAAGCAAGCAGATAACAGTAACTTAAAGGTGACAACAGAATTCGGAACATCAAGAAAAAATGCTTATGAAATTATGGAAGATAGCTTAAATCTTCAAAATTGTGTTGTTCGTGACAGACACGATGATGGTGAAAGAGTCTGGTATACAGTAAATTCAGAAGAAACCGCAAAAGCTCAAGAAAAGCAAGCTGTTTTGAGAGAAAAGTTTTCAGGGTGGATTATGGAACATCCTGATATTCGTAATAAATATGTAGATTATTATAACAGAACATACAATAATACACGATTGCGGCAGTATGACGGTTCACATCTTACTTTTCCGGGAATGTCCCCAGCAATACAGCTTAGAGAACATCAGGTTAATGCAGTTGCAAGAGTTTTATACAGTGATACAAATGCTTTACTTGCTCATACAGTTGGTGCGGGAAAAACATATGAAATAGCAGCAAGTTGTATGGAGCTTAAAAGACTTGGCTTAGCTAAGAAAAGTATGATAGTTGTTCCAAATCATCTAACCGAACAATGGGGCAGTGAATTTATGCAGCTATATCCGGGAGCAAATATTCTTGTTGCAACAAAGAAAGATTTTGTAAAAGATAAACGACAGGCTTTCTTTTCTAAAATAGCAATGGGCGATTGGGATGCCGTTATTATAGGTCATTCACAATTTGAAAAAATACCTATATCAAACGAACGTCTTGCAAATGAAATTTCGTTAGAAATTGAAAAAATAACCGCTGCTATTGAGGATTTAGGCAGTGCCGACGGAAGAAGATTTTCTGTCAAGCAACTTGAAAGCAAAAAGAAAAATCTGCAAGCAAAATACGAGGAGCTTACTGCACAAGAAGTGAAAGATGATATATTCTGTTTTGAACAGCTTGGTGTCGATTATATGTTTGTGGATGAAGCACATATGTTTAAAAATTGTATGATAACTACAAAGTTATCTAACGTGGCGGGATTATCAACCACATCATCAAATAAATCAATGGATATGCTTTGGAAATGTAAATACTTATCTGAAATACAAAACGGTAGGGGTGTTGTGTTTGCAACAGGTACACCTATTTCAAACAGTATTACGGAAATGTATGTAATGCAAAGATATTTGGATAATGGACTTCTTGAACGAAACGGATTCGGATTCTTTGATAACTGGGTTGCGATGTTCGGAAACATTACAACAGGCTTGGAACTTGCACCGGAGGGTACAGGCTACAGAATGAAAAACAGATTATCAAAATTTGATAATCTGCCGGAACTGATGAAAATGTTTTCGCATTTTACTGATGTTCAAACAGGCGATATGCTAAAACTTCCCGTTCCGGAACATACAATGCATAATGTTGCATTAGAACCGGACGAATTTACGCAAGATATAATGATGACATTTGTTGAACGTGCGGCAGCTATACGAGATAGACAGGTAGAACCTGAGATCGACAATATGCTTAAAATCACAAACGAGGCAAGAAAACTTGCTCTTGATCCTAAACTTATAGATAATGATGCACCGATGAGCAGAAAAGTTGAAGCTTGTGCTGAAAATGTATATAACATCTATAAGAATACAACAGAAACAAGAGGTACTCAACTTGTTTTCTGCGATTTAGGAACACCTAAAGATGGAGTTGATATAAATGATACCACTTACGGCAGGCTGATAAATGCCCTTGTGGAAAAGGGAGTAAAGCGAGATGAAATTGCAGTGATACACACAGCAAAAACAGATGTTCAAAAAGCCGATATGTTTTCAAAAATGCGTAGCGGTCATTATCGAGTTATGATAGGTTCGACAGATAAAATGGGAGCCGGCACTAACTGTCAGAAACGACTTGCAGCACTTCATCATATGGATTGTCCTTGGCGAAGTTCGGATATAGAACAGCGTGAGGGCAGAATATTAAGGCAAGGCAATATGAATGAACACGTTGATATTTACCGCTATGTTGTGAAAAATACATTTGATGCGTACTTGTGGCAGATAGTCGAAAATAAGCAGAGATTTATTAATCAAGTAATGCGTGGAGATATAGGCTTAAGGAGCTGTGAAGATGCTGATGAAACAGTTCTTTCATTTGCAGAGATAAAGGCTTGTGCAACCGGAGATATTCGCATAAAGGAAAAGATGGAACTTGATATTAAAGTACAAAAACTAAGTGCTTTGAAAGCGGCATACACAAAGAATAAGTTACTTTATGAAGATACAATACAAAAGTATCCAATCAAAGAAAAACAAATTCTTATACATAAGCAGAAAATTGAAAGTGATATTGCTATGCGTGATAATGCATCTTCTAACAACTTTAAGGTGAATGGGATAGAATATGATGAACGTGTTGCATCCGGAACAAAAATAATTGATGTATCACAAAAAGTTGTGGAAGGTACAGTTATAGGAGAGTATAAAGGTTTTGAAATACAGAAAGCACAGCCGTATCATCTTAATATAGTAGGACAATGCACATATAACATAGAGTGCAGTAGTGATCCGGTTGGCATGACGATGAGGATTGAAAACTGCGTTAAAGGCTTAGAAAAAGAAATTGATATTTGTAACAACAATATTGATAATCTTCAAAATAACTATAACCATGCTAAAAACAATATAAAATTACCGTTTGAACACGAAGATGAATTAAATGAGTCGTTGATACGACAAAGAGAATTGGAGCGAGAATTAGACTTGTCGGCGAATAAGTCTAATTCAGAAGATATGGAAATGTAGACGTTTTTACGTCTTTTTTTATTTCCTGAGAGGAGCAAAATGGAGATAAGTTAAAGGTAAAACGAAATTTAATTCTGTTTGTATTTATACGGATAATATTGAATTTCTTCTGTATATTTGGAATGTATAAAATGTTAAAAATAATAATTTAGGAGGCGATTGATATGGCGGACTATGTTTCAAAAGATATGATAAATAAGGCTATGCAAGTTGATTTACTTGAGTATGCAAAAAGCTTGGGTATGGAATTTGAAACAAGAGGTAGAAACAATACTTTTTATCAAAAAGGACATAGCTTAAATATAACTCGATCAAAAAATATGTATTACCGCTTTTCAACCGGAAAAGGCGGTAATGTAATCAACTTTGCGATGGAACAGAACGGCTGGACATTTCAGCAAGCGGTAAGGTCCTTGTGCGGTGAAGAAATTCAAAAATCAGTGCCGAAGCAAACATATATTCCGGCAAAGCAAATACCGGAGCATAAAGAAAAAATGATACTGCCGAAAGCAAACTCTGACGCACGCAGAGCATTTGCATATCTTGTAAAAACACGTCATATTGATAGTCAAATTGTAACACAGTTAATGCGAGAACATAAGATTTATGAAAATGACAAACATAGTTGTGTATTTGTTGGGTTTGATAAAAACGGACAGGCGGGATATGCGTCTGTCCGTTCTACATATACAATGGGGAATTCATATAGAGGCGATGTAAAAAACAGTGACAAGCGTCATTGCTTTACGTTAAACGGAAAATCCGACAGTGTATATGTTTTCGAGGCACCGATAGATGCAATGTCACACGCAACTTTAACAAAAGTAAGCGGGTGGGATTGGCAAGAAGATTGGCGAATTGCATTGGGAGGTGTAAGTGATTTGGGTTTGCAACAATTTCTTTCACTTCACCCTGAAATAAAAAACATTCATTTTGCAACAGACAATGATGAGCAAGGCAAAAAAGTGTTGGAAAATGAATATAACACCGACGGAACAATAAAAAAAGTCGGTTATGTGCAAAAATACAAAGATAAGGGTTATGAAGTTTTTCGTGAAGAACCGGCACATAAAGATTTTAATGAGGATTTATGTGCATTTATGGAAGAGCAAACACCCATACAGGAGGATATGAGTTTATGAAAGTCGATTTCAATGAAATGGAAATCATAATGATAAAACAAGTTATGACTATGATTCTTGCATTTTTTCCGCCGGAAACAGAAATATATAGGCATGCAAAGCATATATGCAAAAAAATAGAGGATAGCGATAATGCGTGATTTACTACAATTATCAGATAACAAGATACTGTTGCTATTATTTATAACAGCGATGTTCATATGTGTTTGTAGCAATATCCTCTTGGTACATTCAATACTTGAGGGAGAGAAAAAAATGAAAAAGATATGCAGCATATTTGGTTCTTTTCTTCTGCTATTAGTATTTGGATTTATTATATGTATGACTAAATATCTGTTTGGTCGCTACTTTTGATTTGGACTTTCTTTTCTGATATTTTACATACCTTTTTGGTATGGCAAGATACGCCTTTGTACGGACAAAGGCAAGCACACGCTGTTTGAGTGTGAAAAAAATTGGGCGTTGCCCAAACCCATAACATATTAATTCGGAGAATTGCAATGAAGAATAGAAGATTAGAAATACGATTAACGGAAGATGAATTATATGAAATAGATAACAGATCAAAAAAATTACGAATGTCAAGGAGTAAATTTTTATTACAAGCAGCACTTCATCAGAAGATAATAGTATTGGACAGTACGTCAATAAAACAACTTACTTCAGAACTTCGCAAAATCGGTATCAATATAAATCAGATTGCGATATTGTGCAATATGGGCAAATTAGAATGTGTCCATATTGAAGATACAAAATCTGAAATTACAAAGGTTTGGGAAGAATTGAATAAATTGCGAAAGGACGTAAAGAAACTAAATAATGAAAATTAATTTGTAGAAAGGACGCTTATTATGAAGTACAAAGTAACTAATAAAATTGAAATGTTAAATGAAGAGTTTGACTTGGAAGAATATAATATGACAAATGATGATTATGTAAATGATTACATTGATGCGGAA
>OLSC01002357.1_pt1 | contig 13328 bp, 8 predicted proteins | sample 1672881 | NCBI WGS metagenome assembly OLSC01 (sample SAMEA3136733, study PRJEB25190) | human gut metagenome | biome: human gut; feature: human-associated habitat; material: faeces | place: Austria | collected 2013
TGAGCAAGAAGCCCCCACTTCAAAATCAGAGATTTAAGTGGTGGGAGCATGTCACCGGACATTCGCCTGATGGGAACAGGCAGAAAGGAGTGTTTATGGAAACTTATAAGAGAGTATTTGTGATCGTTCTGGATTCACTGGGGATTGGAGCAATGCCGGATTCTGAGAAATTTGGCGATAAGGGTGTGGATACGTTCGGACATATCCTGGATAAGATGGGAACTTTGGATATTCCAAATCTTCAGAAACTTGGAATGTTGAATCTGCATAAGGGTGGTACGATGGAAGGCGTGGAAAATCCGATTGGCCGCTATATGCGAATTGGGGAGACCAGCAATGGAAAGGATACAATGACAGGCCACTGGGAAATGATGGGAATCTATACACAGAAGCCGTTTATTACTTTTACAGAAACCGGTTTTCCTAAAGAACTGATCGATGAACTGGAAAAGAGATGTGGCAAGCGTGTGATTGGAAATAAGAGTGCCAGTGGAACAGAAATCATCGAGGAACTTGGTGAGGAAGAAATCAATACAGGAGCGATGATTGTCTATACTTCTGCGGATTCGGTAATGCAGATCTGTGGAAATGAAGAGACATTTGATCTTGCCAACCTGTATCGCTGCTGTGAGATTGCCAGGGAACTGACCATGAAGGATGAGTGGAGAGTCGGCAGAGTTATTGCGAGACCGTATGTCGGAAAGAAAAAGGGTGAGTTTAAGAGAACCAGCAACCGCCATGACTATGCGTTGAAACCGACTGGAAGAACAGCCTTAAATGCATTGAAGGATGCAGGTCTTGATGTGATTGGTGTTGGAAAGATCAATGATATTTTCTGTGGTGAGGGAATTACACAGACTTACCATTCAGACAGTTCTGTGCATGGCATGCAACAGACGATTGAGATTTGTAAAGAAGATTTTCATGGCCTCTGCTTTGTGAATCTGGTGGATTTTGACGCTTTGTGGGGGCATAGAAGAAATCCGGAAGGATACGGACGTGAGATTGAGAAGTTTGATAGTGGACTCGGAACTCTGATGAATGAGTTGCGAGAGGATGATCTTCTGATCCTGACTGCGGATCATGGAAATGATCCAACTTATACCGGAACAGATCATACAAGAGAATATGTACCATTTATTGCATATTCAAAGAAAATGAAAGAAACAGGAGCTATTGAGAATCAGGATACATTTGCGGTGATCGGTGCATCTGTTGCAGAAAATTTTAGTGTACAGATGCCACAAGACACGATTGGAAAATCAATATTGCGGGAGTTGCAGTAGTTAAATAAAACTTGTCTGTCATGACACCTTTAAGCTATTATAGCCTGAAGGTGTTTTTATTAATCAAAATCTCTGGTAATGTTTGTGAGCCATTTGCCTCTGACATAGTGAATTAATACCACAGGCATTTTTTCAAATTCGTCCAGAGTCATTACAAAGTATACCCAGATCGGCGGCAGTTTTAAAACATATGCAGCTAAGAAAGTAAGAGAGTTATTTTTTTATCTCTTACACATCTATTTCTCAGTCGGCCATGACCTTCTGAGCGCCACACAAAACGAATCAATTGATGCTATTGTTGTCTGTGAATTACAGTGTTATACTTCACACCGTCAACTGAAGAATGCAATGGGTCCTGAACTATTCTTCAGTTCAATAAAATTGAATATCTATTTTCCTTAAAAAGCTTATCTGAAGAAATCTTTGATCTGTCCTGCGATGATCTGCATCAGTCGGTTTCTCCCTGTTGTCATGCCTCTTCTGCTTTTACAAGATTGATCGTTCCGTTATCCAGGCATTCTACAAACTTGCGAACAAGCTCTGGATCAAATTGTTTGCCTGCATCCTGAATCAGCTTCTCCCGAGCTACTTTTACAGGGAAGGCTTTCTTATAGCATCGTATGGATGTCATGGCATCGAATGAATCTGCCACACACAGGATACGTGCCGTCAGCGGTATATCTTCGCCTGCAATACGGCGCGGATATCCTTTCCCGTCATAGCGTTCATGATGACCGACGACCGCCGGGATAACATAATCCAGTGACGGAAGATGTCGGATAATGTCGATGGAAGCTTCTACATGGCCTTTGATCATCTCGTATTCTTCATCTGTCAATGATCCGGCCTTATTTAATACACTTTCCGGAATACCAATTTTACCGACGTCATGCAAAAGTGCTGCCTGATGGATGATCTCTATCATATCTTCGTTCATTCCAAGTGTTCTTGCAAGTGCTGTTGCATAATAGGCAACATTTGTGGAATGGCTGAAGGTATAATGATCTTTTGCATCAATAGCTGCGGTCAATGCGTAGATGGTTGATTCATATTCTTTGTAAATATGTGCATGTGTTTTTGCGTGAGCATCTTTATTATTGTTGCGGAACATGGTATCAAAGACCTGAATTCCATTCTTCCCGCTGTGTTTTACGTGGTACACCGCAAGATCAACATTTTCCAGCAGTTCTTTGACATTCTTTGCCGCATACGGTGCTGCACTGATTCCCGCACTGACTGTGATCGGCTTGAGCTTCATGTCGGTTCTGCGGTTATTCATAACATATATCTGTTTTGCAATGGATTCCACCAGATTTCTGGCAGAGAAAAGGTCGTAGCCTGGAAGCAGAACAGCAAATTCTTTCGCGCCATAGCGAGCAGTATATCCGCTTTCTCCCACACTGCTGTTGATGATGTCTGCGACGCGCTGCAGACACATATCGCCTTCTTTTATACCATACAACTGATTGTATAATTTAAAATCATCTACATTGATAATGGCCAGTGCCAGCGAAGCGTCTTTGTTTTTCTCGAACTCTTCATTGAGAACTTCATAGAAATATTTTCGATTTAATAATCCAGTCAGTTCATCGGTTCTTGCCTCAAGACGGGCATTCTCATACAGCTTTGCATTTTTGATAGCAATAGATGCCACTGATGTGATGTTTGAGATTATTTCTACTTCATCGTATGCCAGTCTCTTTTTTGAAGAAGATGATGTGATCAGAATCACTCCCGCCAGATTATCACCATCTTTTAATCCGGCACAGTAACGTGTATGGTTTTTATCCAGCTGATGTTTTTCCTCTTCCCACATGGACTTGTACTCTACAGAGTAGCGGAAATCACGGTAACTAATCGGTTCTTCATGGTCTTTCAGCCACTGGACCATTGGATTTTCTTCTTCAAAGGCAAACGCCAGATCACTTAAAGGCTGATCACTTGCAACCCCACGATATGGCTCGCCAGGTGCGTCCTGCATACAGATATAGATATTTCCAACATCCATCAAATCTTTCATAACATGGATCGTTTTATCCAGGATTTCCTGAAGATCCAGAGTTTTGGAGATTGCTGAATTAAATTCTCTGATCTTCTCAGCCTGATGGTTTTCTTCTCTGACAAACACGCAGCGGATCAAAAGCTTCCACAGATAAGTAAAGAGTGCATAGATGATCAGAAAGACGATTGAAAAAACAAGAGTGTAAATCCGGGTGTTCTTATCCGGCCGCATATGAAATAGATTTTGCAGGGATGGAACAATATTTAAGAAAACAAGAATGGAAAACAGGAATCCAACACCATAACACAGGGAAGGGGATGCCAGCATCTGCAGGCGGAACAAGCGTCTTCGGATCAGTGCGTAGAACAGTAAAAATACATTTACTACACCACTTAAGATATCAATCGGAAATCCGCTGAAGAACGGAATTCCAAGAAATGCATTTCCTAAGAACAATGCAAGGACTCCCAGCATAACCGGCTCATACTGGACTTTCATAGTCGGATTGTTTTTACAGATCCGTACAATGACTGTAAAAAGATGGATCAAGAAAATTGCCGATGGTATAAAAAATACGATGATCGCAGGCTTGATCTCATATACAAAAGCTGCAGCTCCGTTTTATTCTACCATTTTGGGAGCTTCAAGGAAAACTCCAAATTGTGCATTCAGCCAGAAGCAGGTCAGCATGACCACAAAGTATATTCTTCCCGCAATACCGCTCTTTTCACCGCCAAAGGCGAGTATAAAACGGTAGTACGCATATGGCAGCAGCAAAATTCCCAACAGGGAAACCTGATACCAGAATTCACATCCAGGCCAAAGCTGTGCTCGCATAAAAGCAGAACCTCCAGTCCAGAATAGCAGGCCCGTCAGCACCACCAGGAAACTGTTTATTATTTTATTTCTCTTTGCTGTCAAAAACATCAACAGCATAAATCCATAACACAGCATGGCTATGATTGATATATATCCGTAGGTTCCCATAAACTCCCCTTACTCCACTCTCGTTTTCATTCTTATTTAAATCTTATATCACTCTGTTCAGACTTTCCTGTATATCAAGCAGTTCCTTCAATTCATAATGTGAAGGACTCATCTGATGTATCTTCTTACCGGTCTTTTTCTCATAGGCTTCAAATGTCCCACAAGTAAAGATCGTCACCTGCAGAGGATCCATTCCAAGAATCTTTTTCAAATCCCTGTAATCCTGATCAATATATTTGAAATATGTACTCAAAAGATCTTTCAAAATATTTGTGCTCATCGCAGTGTTGAGCAGTGCATCACGTTCCAGTTCCACATACATATGCAGATATGGACGATTCTGTTCATTATATTCTTTTGTTGCAACCCAGTTTATGATCGGCAGCTTTGAAAGAGCGATCACGCTGCGGATTCCGTTTTCCGAAATCCTTGTAAATCCTGCAATATCGATAATCCACGGCACTCGATCCACATATTCAAAGCGCGGAATCCTTGTCTCATCTTCACGGTTCTCCAGACCGACGCAGCGATACATATCACCACAGCGGTAACGGGCAAACGCGCCACCTTTGAGAATAGTAAATACGAGTTCGTATTTTTCTCCCGGCCGAACTTCATCCATCAGATAAGTCGGTGGGATGTAAGAAGGATCTTCGTAATTTCGCATCATATCCTTCTCGGTGATAAATTCATAAAACGCTGTATCCGGAAAGAAATACATTCCTTTTCTTGTCCAGGTCTCTGTTCCCATAATGGACGGTTCTGTACCGGCAAATAATTCCATCGGACGGATTCCCCAGAGTTCTTCGAGATCGTCTTTGTAGCAGAGATTATCTGTGCCGGCTACCATGAATCCTTTTAGATGGAAAAGATCTTTTGGAAGCATTGCGCGGTTTTCTTTTTTGCAACGACGCTTTGCCTGCAGCAGACGTAATATCATATGTGGCTTGCATTGCATAAGGCTTGACAGTTTTACTCCACCGCCGTTTGTTAGCGAAGAAAGACTCAAGCTTACTGCATAAGCTACGCTTCCAAGTCCAAAGAAAAAGCCAAGATCTTTCTTCATCGCCATCTTAAATCCTAATTTGTTTCTTTCGCTGAAACTCATATTTACGGCTTCTTTTACTGCGGGCAGGAATTCGATTCCAATCTCCTCGCCCAGAGCCAACGGAAAGAGTCCTGTTGCAAAAGGAAGTGGTGCCAGCGCATACAGGAATTTGTCTGTAGCTGCTACATCAAAAGATCCTTTTTCTTTGCTGGTCGATAAGATCAGACATGCTGTAACATTATTCCGATAGGTGTCCAGCATGCTTCGAGTATACGGTGCCACCTTGATCGGGTGCTTTCCACCTTCCCAGGTTGTCTGGATCCAGATGACCGGATTTCCCGGAAGCATATCCGGCTGCTTGGCAAGCAGAATATCCGCGTAATCATCGTAGGTTGTCAGCGGTACCATTTTTCTGAATTCATCCAGATTTTGAGGATGTTTTCCCTTCAGAATAGACTGTCCCAGACCACAGTTGCTCCACAGCTTAACCTGTTCCTCCATCAACCGACGCTGAATCTTCATGTATCCATTCATCGACAGATCCAGGAATCCACAGTACTGCTGCCATATTTCTTTATACTGTTGTTTTTTTAATTTTTCTTCTAAATTCATAGTCTGTCCGCTCCAGATCGATCATTGTTTTCTGATACTATATAAGCATTTCTTTATGCTATCTCTATTCGGCATTAAAAACGGGGTTGTTTTCTGATATTCCCTGTAATTAAAAAATGTCTGTGGAAAAGTCCACAGATCCTGAAAAATGATATACAGATAGTTCCAAAAAATCATAAGCAGAAAATAGATTCCCTGTCTCCATCCGCCAAACATTCCCCACATGCAAAGATATGCTCCTGCGAACCATAAAACTCCGGGATGACGGCACAGACCGTACACACCCTCTGTATATGCCGCACGTAATTTGTTTTCTTCACAGTAAGTTTCTTCAAAGGGAAGGGCAAAAAACAAGGTATATATAAGAAGTGCAAGGAAACACAAGGCTCCTGTTCCAAATCCAATTATTCTTCCGATTCTGTGCTGGCACTGCCCCCACGAGAGCCAGAGCTCCATGACGAGCGATAAAGCCACCAGAACCGTCCCCCATGCGAAAAATTTTTGGAAAAATGTATTTTTCTTTTTAATGCTGTTTATATCATAAATAAAATACAGGAGAAACCCTGCACTCCCTAGAATGAACTGCCACATTTTTTCTCTCCCATTTTTGTACATAATAACACATAACAGCCTTGTCACGCACATTAAATTATAATAAAAGAGACAATAAATAGCAAGCGCTATTTACTGTCCCATATGTGAATTATATAAAAATCTTCCTCAAAATCTCACTCAGCTTATTTATATCCCGCGATTTGACAATATGTCCATTCATTCCGGCGTTTTTGGCCTTCTGCATCTGCTTTAGAAAATCTTTTTTATCTCTTGCACATCTATTCCTCAGTTGGCCATGACCTTCTGAGCGCCACATAGGATATTAAAAAGTTCGCAAACCAGCCAGCTGGTACAGCAAGCCAGACAAATGCAATGCCAAAACGCGGTGCAAAAATCAAAGCAACGGAAAGACGAATCGCCAGGTTCACCATATTTGCAATGAGGAACGGGCGCATGATTCCAAGACCACGAAGGACTCCATCAGTTGCCATTTTGATTCCCATAAAGATGAAGAAGCAGCCAAGCCATCTCATATAATCCCCAGATACCTGGTAGGCCAGGTCTGTTCCGTCTTTACCAAGAAACAGCGAGGAAATTTGCGTGTGGAGTGTTTCAATCACAATGAAGGCAATGGCTGCAAAACACACATCCAGCACTAATGCAGCGCGGTAGCCTTTTTTGATACGCTGGGGTTTGTTTGCGCCAAGATTCTGGGATACATATGGCGAAACCGCATTGCCGATAGATACAAAAATCAGAGAAAAAACATTCTCTACCCGCATTGTCGCCGCATACCCCGCGAGTGCCTGTGTACCGAAAGGATTTACAACTGCCTGTACGATCATCATACCGATAGATACTGTAGACTGCTGAAGAACTGAAGGCACAGCAATCTGAAACATGGAATGTAACTCCTGCCTGTCAAACCAGTCAAAGTAACTTTTATATCGCCGCATCCGACTAAGGAAAATCAAAAGTGAGAACACCGCAGAAATTCCCTGTGCGATCAAGGTTGCAAGCGCTGCACCAAACACACCGAGATCAAGTCCGGCTACCATCCAAAGATCCATGAAGATATTTAAGATTGATGAAAAAATCAGAAGTCCCAGTGGAATTTTGGATTCTCCTATAGAATTAAACATCGTTGAAAGAATGTTATACATAAACAAAAACGGAAAGCCCACAAAATAGACCCGCAAATACAGCACTGCGTCATCCAGTATATCGGCAGGAGTTTGTAGCGTACTCATCATCGAGCGAGAAAAACAAAAGCCAAAAACGCCAAGGACTATGCTTAGAACTAAAAAGCTAAGCAGAGACGTTGACACGATGGTTTTCATTTTTCCATACTCCCTGGCACCAAAATAGCGGCTCACGAGTACACCTGCACCGACACCGGCCCCCAGCGCCACACAAATGAAAACATTAGTCAACGCTGCACATGCACCGACAGCTGCAAGCGCGGAAGAACCCACAAACTGACCGACGATGATGGAGTCGGCCATATTATATATTTGCTGAAAAAAGCTGCCTAAAATCATTGGCATTGCAAAAACCGTCAAAGCTTTAAGAGGCGCATCTGTAATCAGGTATTCATCTTTTGACATTCTTATATTCCTCCACGAGTTTCATAATTTCACTTATCCTTCCCTTCATCAGACCTTATATATACGAAGTGTAAGTATAAAGTTACGTTACGAAGCAATTATATGTGGTTACAATTAATAAGTCAAGTCATCGTTTACTTTGGGTAATATGAATGATATGATATCCAGGAAAACTACTATCCACAGGATATTATTTTACAGGAGGGGTATTTATGTACCTGGACGGTTTAGATGAACTGGATCAGAAGATTATCCAGTTGCTTATAGAAAATGCACGTATCTCTTACTCTGATATCGGTAAAGAAACCGGTATTTCCAGGGTGGCAGTAAAAGTCCGGATTCAGGCATTGGAGAAAAAGGGGGTAATTGAAGAATATACAACTATAATTAACCCTCAAAAAATCAGTGGTGCTGTATCATGCTATTTTGAAATTGAAACAAAACCAGACTCCCTGTCACAGGTGACAGATATATTATATAAAAATGATACAGTCACGCAGATTTACCGCGTCACAGGAAGAGACAAACTGCATGTACATGCCGTTGCCTCATCGAGTGATGAAATGGAACACTTCCTGCACAATGTCATTGACGCCCTGCCTGGTGTCATCAGCTGCAGCTGCAATACAATCTTATCACGTATTAAAGATATTAAAGGATTACGGCTATAAACTGAAACACTGGAAATTACTGAAAAGACCTCGATGATCTGGTTTTTCCAGACCGTCGGGGTCTATTTAGTATAATTTATAAATTTTCTGAATGATTCCACGACAGAGTTTTTGCTGCGATTTTCTTATAAATTAGTGGAATATCTGGCGATCAATGATCTGTGGCATATATAACATAGCTGCCTCTGATAAACAACGAATCATTTACTGATTCAGCATTACTATATATTTTCATAAGTTGCTCTGTGAGTTTTTGAAATCATCCATACAGTTTCCTCATACTTAAAAAGTCTTAAATAGCTTTAAGTTTTCTGTTTTATTCGTAAAGTTTATCCGCTTTTCTTATTTCGCAATAAACAGTACTCCCAGAGTTCCCGGCCCACAATGGCTTGAAACCACACCACCGGCGCGCGTCTCAAGAATTTCCTGAAAAATTCCAAGACTCTGCAGATAAGCCTGCACATCTTCCACAATCTTACGGTCACAGCCGGAATGTGTAATAAACACTCGCTCCGGTCGTGCATTTTTAAGGTCTGCCTCCATATCTCTGACATAAGACATGACTACAGAATGTAATTTGCCGCGATACTTCTTAGCTGCATCCATTGCACCGTTTTCTACTACGATCTTTGGATGCAGCTTCAGTACACTTCCTGCCATAGCCGCAACCGCATTACAGCGACCTCCACGATACAAATACATCAAAGTGTCTACCACAAAGCTTGCACGCACTTTTGGCCTCACTTCCTCTAGCGCAGCCGTAATTTCTGCAGCACTTTTTCCTGCCTGTGCCATTACTGCTGCCTCCACGACTTGAAGCCCAATACCTGTTGAAAGATTTGCAGAATCAATAACCGTCACAAGATCGGAGGCTTCCAGCTCATCAGCAGCAAGACGCATAACATTTCCGGAAGTTGACATACTTGATGATATTGAAAAACAGATAACTTCCCTTTTTTCTTCAACATAAGGTTTCAATATTTCTATCGCATCCACCAGAGATGGTGCCGAAGTTTTGGGTGTTGTCTTATGTGCATCTGACCATGCAAAGATTTCATCCGGAGTTATATTTTTGCCATCCTTATATTCCTTCTCGCCAAGAAGAATATGAAGCGGCAAAATATCAATATCATATCTGTTCACCAGCTCTGGCGAAAGGTCGCAGGTACTGTCTGAAATTATTTTTACCATGAAATATTACCTCCTGCTGTTTTATAGACAATATATTACCACAATTCAAGAATGAAGGATACACCTGTATCTTTATTTCTTACTACGATATGCTTCCGCTTCCCAATGAGTAATAAAGTATGTAATATCATCTGTCATCTGTAATGCACCGCCAAAACTTTCGGCATATACAGCAAGTTTGATCGCATCCTTTACCAGAAGCTGTGCTTTTGCAGCTTTTGCCTTGTCATCTTCCATGATAAATGCACCCACGCCCTGTACCAGGATCAGTCTTGGTTCTTTGTCATGCTCTTTCATAAATGCATCCAGTACATCTTTTGCCTGTTCAACATTTTCTACAAATAATGGGTATGGTCCGCAGTATACAATGTGATCCGGAGTAAATGGTTTCAAAAGCGGTGCTGCAGTTGTTTTATCTTTCACAAAATTATTCATTTCTGCAGCCGGAACAACTTCTACAGCATGTCCCAGTAACTCGGAAAGTCTCTTTGCAGTCTGTTCTTTTTCAGGTGTAACTGCATCACTTACGTCAGCCGTTCTTTTTACCTGTTTCTCTAATTTGCTGATAACTCCATCAAATAAAACACCAATCTCTTCTACAGTATTCGCTGCAACAAAGATTCCGTGATTCTGAAGTAGAAGTACCTGCACATCTTTTCCAAATTCTGCTTTATACGCATTCATTTTTTCATAGCAGATACGTGCCAGCGTATATCCTGGTTTGCAGATATCGATCCAGAGTACATCTTTGCCAAGAAGCTGTTCACAAAGTGTCTGCGCACCCTTTCCGCAGGTCAGACCATTGACAAGAGTCGGATGTACATGCAATACATAAGTATAAGCAAATAAATTATGAAGCAAGGCCTCTACACTTGGGCGTTTCGTCTTGTCATCATCGGTTACTGCTGCCATAACATCCGCAAGATATGCAGATTCACGTTTCACATCATCTGTAGGGTATTCTGTTTTCATAATCTCATTCAGACGGGCTCTGTCCATTTTGACAAATTCTTCTGCTTTGATCGTAGCAAGCTGTGTACCGGAACCTTTAACATACAGGGTTGTATCGTCTTTGACAGAAGTATTGCCGCCACCTGCCAGAACGTAAGCCGGATTGCTACCGTATGTGTTTGACATTTTTACTAAAGTTGAAAGATCCATAGTTAAAATTCCTCCCTTGACTTCTCATCTTAATAGTTTCGCTATTACTTATAGTACACCATATAGAAAAAGTTATCTATGCAAATATCGTGTCACAAAATATAACAAAACTCACCTTATCGTTGGCACAGATCAAGAAAAAAGCAACCAGGACTTAACATCCTGATTGCTTTTTGCTCTCATTATTCTGTTATTGTTTCAATTCAAAGAAATCTTCTACCCGGTTTTTATAATCCGTCATATCATTATACTGCAGCATTGCATATTCCTGAATCAGATCATAATATGGTGAGTTCTTATCATCCACACTGTAGAATTTTCCATCTGCCCCCCAATATCCATTACTGGTCAGTACCGGAATCTCTTTCTGCAGATCCTGCTGGAACTTCTGGAAACTGGTCAGTTCTCCATCTATCGTCTCCATAAGGATGGTCTGGAGGTAATTCATACTTGTCTTCTCTACAGTCTTCTTATCAATATCATAATTAGCCCAGATAAGGAATGGAACCTCATATCGCCGCATCATTTCCTCATCATTCCAGTTACGCCACTCTCCATTTGTGATAGAATCCATCGATTCATCATGAATTCTCGGCTGGTGATCTCCTGTCAGAAGGATTACTGTCGGTTCATCTGTATTTTTATAATAATTGATCAGATTTTCAAACATCTCATCTGAATATTTGATAAGACTGAGGTAATATCCCAGATCCGGTGCATCTGTCGATTTTCTCTGCTGTTCATAATCATGTGTGATATTGTCGTAGGTACACTGGTCCGTCGCATTATTTCTCATTTTTACAAACGGGACTCCCATATTTGTATAATCATAGAACTTATCAAATCCAAGCAGCGGATATGCTTTGTCTCGGTTATAGTTTCGTGCCTTCTGAAGATGAGTTGCTGAATTTCCTGTGTATCCTTCACTCTTCAGTTCAGTTACCAACGATGGCATTGCATGCCTCAGATATAACTGAAATGCAACCGTTCCTTTTGGAAGAAATGCCATAGAATTTCCTGTCAGAAATTCATATTCCGTATTTGCAGTCTGACCGCCTACGATTGATGCATAAGTTGTTCCACTCACACAGTTTCCATTTTTCATCAGATCATGAATAAATGGCATGTAATCTTCATTTGTCTCAATATCTCCAAGAACCTGCGGATCCGAAAAGGCCTCATTAATAACAACAATTACATTTGGTCGTTTCTTATTTGAATCTACGGTATCAGAAGTATATTTTGAAGTAATCTCTTCTACTTTTTTCAGACTGTATCCATTTGGTTTCTCTGGTACAGAAAGCTTGATGCTTCTTGCGAAACAGGCGATACTGCCATATTGCTGATAACTTCTCATTAGATTAAAAAGACTCAGATACAATCCTCTGTTGCTTACCATGTCTGTCATAACAAGCTGTGAAAAACCAGTTACACTCACTATAGCCATTACAGCGATTCCACACAGACGATGAGAAACTTTTTTGAAAACAGGTTCACATTTTATCACGCATCCAAGCATTATAAAATCAAACAGCATTACCAGTGCAACTGTTGTATAGAAATTAAATTGTATCTTATAACCGTCTGCAACTTCCAGTGCAGTACCTACTGTTGCAATATCCGATGCCATGACCGGTGTTCCTCGAAACTCATAAACAAAATGATTTACTATATTAAACATTACACAGATAAACGCCCAAATATCAGTTCCAAGACGCACCCGATTTGTAATAACTATAAATATAAGTTCCAGAATACCAATCAACAGGAAGTTAAATAATAACAGTGATAAATGCTGTTTTCTAAAGCTGTATGTTTCATTAAATACAGCAATTTCCATATTAAAAAAATGTAGCATGGTGCAAACAGGATATACAGAATATTTATTACTCTGTTCCACTTCTTTCCAAAATCCAGTCTGACAAAAATAAGAACAACGCCAACTATCCAGCCCAGCACAATGCTGGCTATTTTAAATTTCGAACTGAATTCCGGATCATTTTCCAATATAGTTGTTCGGTTTACATAAAAAAAGATCAGAAACAGAAACGAAATAAATAGGCAGAAATAATTTTTCCATCTCTGCCTGTTTTTATTAAAGCCTTAAATGAAAAACTAACTTCCACCTTTAGTCTGTTTTGCTCTACATTAGGAACTGGGGGTGGAAGTTAGTCTTGCAATCGTTTATTCTATAAGAAATACCAGGGC
>OLSC01002358.1_pt1 | contig 13326 bp, 7 predicted proteins | sample 1672881 | NCBI WGS metagenome assembly OLSC01 (sample SAMEA3136733, study PRJEB25190) | human gut metagenome | biome: human gut; feature: human-associated habitat; material: faeces | place: Austria | collected 2013
ATGCGGAAGTTTTTGACAGCCATGCAGCAGCCGATGGAGGAACAGAGCGATTCTATCGCAGAGCTTTCCGATAACCTGGCAGGCTCCATTCTTCCGATTATCTCGGTTTATGCGGATGATGTGAAGGAACATCTGGTCAACAGTCCGGAACAGCTGGCGGAGCTTATCAACAACTGGACCTGGGATGGCAAATATTTCAATGTTTTCAAGGATTCTATCGAGGAATTTGAGAAAACGAATGAGAGTTATAAAAAGCTTTCCGATACTCTCTCAGATGGTTCAGAGACGCTGGGCACCATGACTACAGCCGCCTATTTTATCCTCTCCGGATTTGAGATTCTGGACCAGACGAAAAATATGGATCAACAGATGATGAAAGCCATGGACCGTTACATATCGGCTTCCAAAGAACATTCTCTGATGCCGGAGACCGCCAGATCGGCTTTGGATACACAATACGCGCTCCTGAAGAGTCAGATAGCATTCAGTATGTCAGAGGTGACGTCCAATGCATACAATAAACTGATCCCGGATTTTGCACTGGATGCGCTGGGAACGGGCTACTCTCTGGTACCGACGATGACAAAGGTGCTTTGGAGCGTTTTTGAGGAAAATCAGAGTTTTCTGCCGAAGGTGGAGGAACCGGAGGCCATGCAGTTTGCTACTTATGGCATGTATTATGAGAGCGATGCCTGGAATGAACTGGTCTGGAGCTACCAGGGAATCGCCCTCCAGGATGGACTGGATGGCTATGAAGCGCTGAAAGAGTGCGGTTATCTGGCGGCCAATTATTTGAAAGCCTGTGCCCTCACGCAGGAGGCGGGGCTCAAATCTATGGAGAGTTCCGATTTCGCGAACTCCGAGGCTTATCAGGCGACGGAGGAGAAGTTGAAAAAGACCACCGCTCTGCTCACACAGCTGCTGACGCAGCTTAGGAGGGCGGAGGATACGAAAACGCTGGACAAGATCCCCAGGAGCTACGGTCTCCTTCCCAATACGGTGGCAAACAGCGATTCCAATTATTCTTATGACATGCTGCTCTATCCGTCGCTTATGGAAGTGGACAAAATCTACCAGTATTCCAAGCGGCCGCTGGCGGCTCCGGAGGTAACGCTTCTTCCGCTGGTGAATTTCACGGATTACTATGAATTTATCCATGAGAAACTGCTTCCGGAATATGGATATGCAAACATCGGGGAAAATTCGATTTTCCTGGAGTATCAGAACGGTTATCAGAATGAAAACTGGGATCGGAGAGATGGAATCCTGGATGCGGCGATTAAAGATCTGAACGGAGACGAGGTGGAGGATCTTCTGGTATTCCGCTTCGGTCACTGGGATGGAGATCCGATGGAGGACGATGCCCTGGGAAATCAGGAAGGACGCAGGATCATTCTGGAAGGAGAAAACAGGCTGATTGCGGAACTCTATTCGATGGATGAAAACGGAGAAATTTTCCTGGCGGGAAGACAGGCCTTAGGCAGCTATTCCGGCCTTACGGGAGAGTGGCTCGCAGCAGGAATCACGGAAATCGACGGAACGACCTATCTGTATACAGAGAGCTATTCGAATGCTCTGTTTGCAAATGGTTTTTATCTGGGCTATGATTTTTACGAGTATACAAAAGACGGAGCCTTCCGGCCCTGCATGAGTGTGTGCAAGAGCGACGGCGGAAGCAGCGGCATCGCTTACTCCGTTCTCCAGAGAGAAGGAGAGGAAAAATGGCGGAAAACGGTGCTCCAGGGAGACGGAGAGTTCCGGATGTATACAGAAGATAAGATCTTTTTCAATGAGGATATCTCGGTGAGAATTGCCCTCGATTATGGATTTTCTGTCCTGGGCTTCCCGTCTACGCTGAATGATATGGAGCTTTACAGTGAATATCCTACCTATATGGAAAATGAGGAACTGATCGAACCGCTGTTTCACCTTCTCTGTCAGGGAGACAATGGAAACGGCGGCTGGAGTATCCATACCGAAGTGAAAGAGCAGTCGGATTTCCGTTGGGTTATGAAAATGCTTTTCGGAGATGAGAATGATGCGCCGGACACCGTTCCGGGCAGGCCGTTTCCGAATACAACGACAACATCATAAGGCATAAAAAACCCCCGGCAGGAAGCGAATCGCACTTCCTGCCGGGGAATCGTTTTTTATTTACTCAATCGGTACGAAGTCCGCCACGCCGTGTTTGCAGAGCGGGCAGATGAAATCATCCGGGAGTACATCGCCTTCGTAGATGTAGCCGCATACGGTGCAGACAAAGCCTTTTTTGCCTTCAGTCTGGGGCTTCGGCTTTACATTTTCCTGGTAGTAGGTGTAGGTCATCGTGTCTTTCTTGTTGATGACTCTGGCCTCGGCAACGGAGCAGATGAACATGCCGTGGGTGCCGAGATCCACATACTGCTCGACTTTCAGGGACATGAAAGCGTTGATGTATTTCGGAAGGATCACCAGTCCGTTCTCAGAACGCGGAGTCTCCCAGCCGGCGAATTTGTCTGCCTGACGGCCGCTCTGGAAGCCGAAGTTCTCGAATACCTGGAAGGGAGCTTCCACGGAGAGGCAGTTGACGTTCATGACACCGGTCTGCTTGATGACATGGTGGGAATAGTTTTCCTTGTTGATGTTGACAGCCACGCGATTCGGCTGATCGGTGAGCTGGATCACGGTGTTGACGATGAGACCGTTGTCCTTCTTGCCGTCGTTGGAGGTAACGACATAGAGGCCGTAGCCGATGCGGAAGAGCGCCGTGGGATCTACTTTTTTCTCCACCTCACCGGAGCGGGCGATATACTCTTCGCAGAGCTCGTTTGCCATTGCTTCCAGCTCGTCTTTGTTCTCAGCGCTTAAGGAGGAGAGAATCCGGACGGTGGTGTCCAGCCAGGTGATCTTTTTGCTCTTCTCGAACATACCCTTCATAATCTTGGCAGCCAGAGGAGCCCAGCTTCCGTTCTCAATGAGACCGATCGTACGGTTCTGGTAGTTACGCTCGGTGAGATGCTCGATAAAGGTACGCATGAAGGGATAGATCTCTGCGTTGTAGGTGGTGGTAGCCAGAATCAGCTTGCCATAGCGGAAAGCGTCGGCAACAGCCTGGGACATATCTTCTCTTGCAAGATCGCATACAACAACCTTCGGGCAGCCTTTTTCTTCCAGTTTCTGTGCGAGAAGTTCTGCTGCTTTCTTTGTATTTCCGTATACAGAGGTGTAGGCGATCATGACGCCCTCTTCCTCAACGGAGTAGGAAGACCAGATATCGTATTTCTCAATGTAATGGCCCAGATTTTCTTTCAGAACGGGACCGTGCAGGGAGCAGATGGTCTGGATATCGAGAGTAGCGGCAACTTTCAGGAGCTTCTGAACCTGCATGCCGTATTTTCCAACGATACCGATGAAATAGCGGCGGGCTTCGTCATCCCAGGGTTCGTCAACGTCCAGGGCTCCGAATTTACCGAAACCGTCGGCTGCGAAGAGGACTTTGTCGGTGCTGTCGTAAGTCACCATAACCTCGGGCCAGTGTACCATGGGAGCGAAAACGAAGGTCAGCGTGTGCTTTCCAAGAGAAAGGGTGCCGCCGTTCTGTACCTCCAGTTTTCTGCCTTCGAGGGGCATATCGCGGAAGAAGTTCTCCATCATGCCGAAGGTCTTGGCATTAGCCACGATCGTGGTGTCCGGATAAACCTTCATGAAGTTGTGGATGTTTGCGGAATGGTCCGGCTCCATGTGCTGAACGATGAGGTAATCGGGTTTCGCTCCATTCAGAACGGTAGCGATGTTGTCCAGCCACTCATGGGTGAAATTGGCATCTACGGTGTCCATAACGGCGATCTTTTCATCCTTGATCACATAGGAGTTGTAAGCCATGCCGTTGGGAACCACATACTGTCCCTCAAATAGGTCTACCTTGTGATCGTTGACGCCTACATAAAGAATATCATCGGTTATTTTCATGATGGAACCTCTCTTCTTAAAATAATTTTCATAACAGTAACTATTATTATCTTTGATGACTTTATTATATCACAAGACGCAAGAAAGTCAATAATAAATGGGAAAAAATTTCCAATAAGGGCGCCCATTGCCACTTTTAGCAGAAACTGTTATAATAGTTTCCAGATACAGGGCGTTTATGCCCTTTGGGAGGAAAATAGAAGTGAAGAAAAGTAAATATGAAATCGACATGTGCAGCGGATCGATCATGGACAAACTGATCTCGTTTTCGCTGCCTTTGATGCTGTCCGGAATCCTGCAGCTGATGTTCAATGCGGTGGATATCATCGTGGTGGGACGATTTTCGGGGAGCGAGGCGCTGGCGGCTGTCGGGTCCACGACGGCCCTCATCAGCATGTTCACAAACCTGTTCATCGGTGTATCGCTGGGAACCAGCGTGCTGACGGCAAGGTTTTATGCGGCGGGGCGGGATCAGGAAGTCTCGGAGACCGTTCATACTTCGATCATGCTGGCATTATTAAGCGGAATTCTCATGGTCTTCGTGGGGCTCTTTTTTTCCAGGGGAGCTTTGGAGCTTATGGATACGCCGGATGATGTCATCGATCTTTCCACTTTATATATGAAGATTTACTTCGTGGGCATGCCGTTTTTCATGCTCTATAACTACGGAGCCGCGGTGCTCCGGGCAGTAGGAGATACGAAAAGGCCGTTGTTTTTCCTGATTATTTCCGGTGTGCTGAATGCCGGGCTGAATCTGTTTCTGGTAGTCGTTTTCCATATGGGCGTGGCCGGTGTCGGTATCGCCACGGTGATTTCCCAGATGGTCTCCTGCGTGCTGGTGCTGATCTGTCTTTACCGGGCGGAGAGCAGCTATCAGCTTCGTCTCTCGAAGCTTACGATGAAGGGCGTTTATTTAAAGCAGATCTTTCAGGTCGGAGTTCCGGCGGGAATCCAGAGTACGGTCATCAATTTTTCCAATGTGCTGCTCCAGTCTTCGGTAAACTCCTTCGGCTCCATCGCTATGGCGGGTTACACGGCGGCCAACAACCTGCTGGGTTTTCTCTATGCGTCGGTGAACTCCATCACCCAGGCCTGCATGAGCTTCACGAGCCAGAATTACGGCGTGGGAAAATGGAAGCGGATGGATCGGGTGCTTATCGACTGCATGATCCTGACGACGGGCGTGGCGCTGGTGATCGGCGGCGCGTTCTATGGCTTTGGCCCGGAGATTCTGAAAATTTATACGGATAACGAGGAAGTCGTGCGAAGCGGTATGGAGATTCTGTCCTTTACGACGCTGACCTATTTCCTCTGCGGCCTCATGGATCTCTTCCCGGGAGCGCTCCGGGGCATGGGTCATTCCGCCGTGCCCATGATACTCTCCGTGCTGGGAACTGTGGGAACCCGGGTGGTCTGGATCTTCCTGATCTTCCCTCAGCATCGGTCCCTGGATATCCTGTTTATTTCCTATCCGGTATCCTGGCTTTTAACGATCCTGATGCAGGTGATCTGTTTTTGGTTTGTGAGAAAAAAAGTACACGAAGGCCTCCAAAGCAAAGGGGCTGTAGCCTGAAAAATGTTTGGTTTTCCCAAGAGAAGGTGACAAAATTCCGGTGCTGGCTGTGGATGAAAATATCATGTTGCCGCACCTTTGGGACGGCCCCCCGAAGGATCAGGAGCGGCTTGACAAGGCGGTGGCGGAGATGGGCCTCATGGACCGGCGCAATAACCTTCCGAGTCAGCTTTCCGGCGGTCAGCAGCAACGGGTCTGGCAGTGGTCTTTCCATGGCGCGTCAGCTTTTTCTACAGCAGAACAGGACCATCGAGGCGGGGAAGGGCACGACCTTCCGGATTCGTTTTTACAACGGAGTCTCGCTGTGAGTTTTCCGGTACTCTTTCGGGGTACAGTGCATGTATTTTCGGAACATGCGGTTGAAATAGCTGATATTGCTGTAGCCGCAGCCGGTGGCGATGGAGCTTACGGGCTCGGAGCCGGAGAGAAGCTGGTCGCAGGCCGCGCCGATGCGGTAGTAATTGATGTATTCGATGAGGGTCATGTGGACCTGGGATTTGAAAAAACGGCAGAACTGCCCTTCGCTCATGTGAAAGGCGGCGGAAAGTCCTTCGAGCGTCAGAATGGAGCTATAATGCTCCTGAATGAACCGGAGGATTTTTTTCGTGAGGAGGATTTTTGAGTCATCTTTGGGATAAACCGAGAAGGCTTGTGTCGCGGGATAGCGGCAGAGATAGTGCCAGATCCGGAGAAGTTCCGCCTTGATGAGGAGCTCATGGGAGGAAAAATCCTCCTGGTAAAGGGAGCGGATGGCCTCTAAACTCTGGCGGAGCGGTTCTGTCCCTGGGCTTTTCGGGTGAAAGACCGTCTGAAAAAGCAACTTGCCGGAGGTTTGCCGGTGGATGTATTTCTGCTGGATGTCGTCGTTTCCGTAGCTGCTGATGAGATCCAGACCGAAGACCACGGCGTAGAAGGTCAGGGGAACGCCGGGAGGGGCAGAGATGGAGTGGACTTCGCCGGAATTGAAAAACAGGATATCGCCGGCAGAAATCGGGAGTGCTCGGCCGTTGACGTGGGCAGTTCCGTTTCCTTCCGTGAGAAAAAGCAGCTCATATTCTTCGTGCCAGTGGGAAGTCACGCGCTCCGAGCGGGAAGGGTCTGAGGCAAATTCGTGGACCATGAGATGAAAGCGCATGTCGCCGTGGAGGACGGTTTCGTGGATCGTGCTGATGTCCGGTGTTTTCATGGAAGCCTCCTTAATTATTCAGGCCGTTCAAAGCAACAGGCCACAGGTCTACGCGCTGCTTCGGTCGGTGCTAAACGAGTCCCACTGGGACTCAGCACCCCGTACATTGCATGTGCTATCGCTGCATTCGCAGCTTTTGCCTGAGGCTGATGGGCGTTCCGCCCATTTCAAAATGAAAATCCATCCTATTGCAAACAAATTTGCATAGTCTGATTTTTCATTTTGCTGATGCTCTGAACTATTATGTCAAATCTGTGTTAGAAATAGTGAAAAAACGTCAAGTATTTTCATTCTGGGATTAGTATAATACAACTATCAGGAAAATGAAAGTGTTCCGGAAGGCTTTCCGGAGGAAAAGGAGGACACTATGCAGTTTTGTGGAGAAAATGGCATTCTGACTGCCCGTCTGGGCGGTGAGATACTGCGTATTGAGCCCTGGGGAAAAGATTCCCTCCGTGTGCGGGCAACGAGATTTTCAAAATTTACCGATCAGGACTGGGCGCTTATAGAGACACCGGAAAAATGTCAGGCAGTCGTTGAGATCGGCGAGGAGGACCACTGGGTTGGTGACGGCACCATCGATAAAAAAGAGATTGCGTCCATCACTAATGGCCGCATCAAGGCAGTGGTAAACTTCCGCGGAATCATCACCTATTATCGTGACGGCAAGCAGTTCCTTCGCGAGTATTTCCGTTTTTACGATGGAACCCTCTGTAAAGAGAGCCGCTGCCTGAAGGTTGTAAACCGTGAGTGGAAGGGTGTCATCGGCGGCAGCGAGTATCAGCTGAATGTAAAATTCGAGAGCAACGATGGCGAGAAGATCTTCGGAATGGGACAGTATCAGCAGCCCTACATGGATCTCAAGGGCTGTGTGCTGGAGCTGGCCCAGAGAAACTCCCAGATTTCCGTTCCCTTTGCCGTATCGAGCCTTGGTTATGGTATACTCTGGAACAACCCGGCCATCGGCGAGGCCACCTTCGGAAAGAACTATACCGAGGGGGCCGCCCGTTCCACGAAACAGATGGACTACTGGCTGACCGTTGCGGACGGACCGAAGCAGATCGTGGAAAATTATACGGCCGTTACCGGACGCGCACCGATGTTCCCGGAGGACCGGATGGGCCTGTGGCAGTGTAAGCTCCGTTACCGCACCCAGGAGGAAGTGCTCTCCGTGGCAAGACAGTACCAGAAGGAAGGTATCAAGATTGATCAGATCGTCATCGATTTCTTCCACTGGACCGTGCAGGGCGACTGGAAATTCGACAAGACCTACTGGCCGGACCCCAAGGCTATGGTGGACGAGCTTCATTCCATGGGAATCAAAGTCATCGTTTCCGTATGGCCTTCCGTGGACCGCAGAAGTGAGAATTTCCAGCCCATGATGGACAGAGGCCTTCTGATCCGCACCGAGCGCGGCGCTGACCAGACCTACGATTATCAGGGCGACTGCGTGGAGATCGACGTTTTCAATCCCGAGACCCGGAAATATGTCTGGGAGGTCTGCAAGAAGAACTACTACGATCTTGGCATCGACGCTTTCTGGCTGGATAACTCCGAACCGGATTACGGCGTTTACGATTTTGACAATTACCGCTATGCAGAAGGACCGGCTCTCTCCTGCAGCAACATTTACCCGCAGCTCTACAGCCGTGTCTTCTATGATGAGATGAAAAACTTAGGCGACGGAACTGTCGTAAACCTGCTTCGCTGCGCCTGGGCCGGAAGCCAGAAATACGGAAATGTGGTCTGGTCCGGCGATGTGCCCAGCACCTTTGAGGCTTTCTACGATCAGCTTCAGGCAGGCCTGAACATGGGCCTTGCGGGAATCCCATGGTGGACCACCGATATCGGCGGCTTCATGACCGACGATGTGAACGATCCGGATTTCCAGCAGCTTCTGATTCGCTGGTATGAGTTTGCCGTTTACTCCGCAGTTCTTCGTATGCACGGCGATAGAGGCCCCTACAACATTCCGGCCCTGGATGACCGCGACTGGGGCGGCGGATACCTCCACACCGGCCAGCCCAACGAGCTCTGGAGCTACGGCGAGGAGAATTACCCGATCATGAAGAAATATTATGACATCCGGATCTCCATGCACGATTACATCCGTGATCTTTATAAGGAAGCTTCCGAGAACGGTTCTCCGCTGATCCGTACGATGTTCTACGAGTTCCCGGAGGATAAGAAGTGCTGGGAGCTTCAGGATCAGTACATGTTTGGAAACGAGTATCTGGTAGCGCCGATCTTCCATCTGAATCAGTTTGAGAGAGAGGTTTCCCTCCCCGAGGGAAGCCGCTGGACCGATACCAGAGACGGAAATGTTTATGAGGGCGGTCAGATGATTCTCGCTGACGCTCCGCTGGATTCCATGCCGGTATTTAAGAAAACGAAATAAGAAATGATTTTTTAAGCGTTCCGCAGGGCTGTGAAAATAGCTTTGTGGAACGCTTTTTTGCTCCTTATTGATAAAAAATGACAAATAAGAACCGTTTACGCCCTTTTCCATCTATGTTAAACATAATGGTTATGTAAAACTAACCATTAGCATATATATAAGGGGGGCGAGCGCGGAGGTGCTGGAACTGATCCGGAAGTACGATGTAGACTGCCGCTGTCTCGTCTTTGAGATCACCGAGAGCGCCTACATTCATAACATCGACGCGGTGAAGATCGACAAGCGTTTTCTCGGGGACGGCGTTTCGGAAAACGGCCTGACGGAGAATGGAAAGATCGTCCTCCAGGAAATTTTCTACCTTTTGAAACGCACGAAAAAATCCATCGTCTGCGAGGGCGTGGAGACGATGGAGACCGCCAGATTCCTGCTGGATGAGGCTGCGATGAGCTTCAGGGCTATTATTATTACCGGCCCATGCCGGAAGAGAGCTTCGAAGAAGTGCTGAAAGAGAGCTGAGGCTTGTCTTGCATGGTGGCCGGAAGTATGGTATGATGGACTACAGTAACGCGATACAGTGTATAAGGAAGGAGCGGATGAATATGTATATTACCTGTTTGGATGTAGAGGGAGTGCTGGTACCGGAGATCTGGGTCGCTTTTGCGGAGGCCAGCGGGATTCCGGAGCTGAAGAAAACCACCCGGGAAGAGCCGGATTATGACAAACTGATGAAATGGCGGCTGGATATTCTGAAAGAACATGGTCTTGGACTGAAGGAGATTCAGAAAACCATCGAGACCATCGATCCTCTGCCGGGAGCAAAGGAGTTCCTGGATGAGCTTCGAACCTTTTCACAGGTGATCCTTATCAGTGATACTTTTACGGAGTTTGCCGCTCCGCTGATGAAGAAGCTGGGCTGGCCGACGCTGTTCTGTAATTCTCTTGAAGTGGCGGAAAATGGCGAGATCACCGGTCACAAAATGCGGGTGCAGCAGTCCAAGCTCACGACGGTGAAGGCTCTGCAGTCCATCGGCTTTGAGACTATTGCCAGCGGAGACTCCTATAACGATCTTGGCATGATCCGCGCCAGCAAAGCCGGTTTCCTTTTCCGTAGCACCGATAAGATCAAGGCGGAAAATCCAGATATTCCGGCCTATGAGACCTACGGGGAACTTCTGGATGCGATTAAAAAAGCAATGAAAGACTGAGCGGGTGGGCATGCTTCCGCCGGTACGGCGCACAGCGGGAGGCATGCGGGATTATGGAGAAAAGGACTGCAGCTGGACGACCAGATCCGGTGTTATGAGAATGCGATGGAAAGGTACAGCCTATGATCACACTAAATGATTACTTATATTCGGGAGATACGATCTTTCGGATTCTGCAGAATTATATGGACGATCTTCGGAAAGAAGCCAAGAAGAACCGCAATGAGATCGATATGATCCACTGTAATTTTCTCCTGCAGATCCGGGAGCTTCTGGCTCATAATGATTTCCTGACGGCCCAGTCCCAGCAGATCCGGGAGTTTTATAAATATATGGCCAGGGAGTATCCTTTCCTTGCCTTCACGTTTCGGGGGCGGATCAAATCCCTGATCCGGGCGGAGGAAAAATTCAACAGCTATATCGTAGAAGATATTTACAATTATTATGAGAAAAACGGAAGTTATCCGCCGATAGCCGAGCTGAAACAGCGCCTGGGCTGCTTTCGGGATCTTATCGCCTATCGGATTGTGATTTCCATGCCGAAATGTCATTATGAGGATGAGGCGGAGCGGGAAGCAGCGGAGATCCGCTGTCTTTATGATATTGCCAATATTCTGCCGGGCTTTCTGGAGGAGAGGGGCTTTACCGCGGAGCCGGCCAACGGCGTGCAGGAGAGCACCTCTCACCTGATGGACGAGACCATCCGTCCCTATTACCGGGATTACATATCGAACCACGGTCCTTATGAATATCAGTCCCTTCACATCACCTTCTATGACAACAGCTCCAGAAGCTACATGGAAGTCCAGCTTCGGACGAAGGCCATGGACGATGTGGCGGAGATCGGTCCGGCCAACCACCTGGGCTACGAGAAACGCCAGGAAAATGAGATGAGCCGCCGGGAACTCATTCCCGTGGGCGAAAACCGTTACTTTGATGAAGCTTACGAGAGGGGAATGCGTCTCCTTAACCTGGAACTTTCCAAGCTGGACGTCAACATGTTCTCCGCAGAGAACAACAGCCTCATCAACGATGGCTGCGGCCTTTACCGGGGGCGATTGATTCTGCCTTATGAGCATTTGTCGCGGTTCCAGAATGATTTGATTGATTAAATAAGAACTGCCCTGCGGGGCAGTTTTTTTATGAAGATATGGACTTCCGCGAAATCGCCTAAGGCGGTGGAATACTCCATGACCTACGGCTCATCGTCTGCGTGGAAAACCTGGGAATTTTCCTTGAGAGCATTTTTGCGAAGGTGCATCAGGCAGGCGGAAACATGCGGATTCCCATGGCGGCGTGGGTTTTATTCTCTATCGACGCTGGGTGAAAAAGCCTTTGCCTGCAAAAATCGAACAATAACAAAAACGCTGTAAAACAGACGGAAAATCTGTCTTACAGCGTTTTCTTTAATCCTGAATTTCGTAAGCGTACAGCTCGTGAAGCGCACGGGTAGCGGCGATGTATCTCGCCTGGCGGACCAGAGGCCGCTGGTCTTTCGACGGGAAAATGGAGAATACCTGGTCAAACTCCAGGCCTTTCGCCAGATAGAAGGTGGTGACGGTGAGACCTTTTCGGAACGTGGTGCTGTCCCGGTGAAGAAGGGAGAGGGCATTTTTTACATCGAAACCTCTGGCGGAGAGTTTTTCACGGAGAATCTCGTAAGCCTGCTCGGCCTCCGCGGCGGTGCGTAGAATAACAGCGGCGGTCTCGAAAGCGGGAGCGTTGTCGGCGGATTGTTCATCCGGACAGGCAGAATTTTCAGAAGCTGGCGCATCCTCATCCGAAGTCGCAGCTACCAGCTCCGGATCGAGACGAAGTTCCTGTACAACTGCATCCAGGGCCTGAACCAGAGAAGCAAAATTCTGTTCCGTCACCGGTTTTCCATGCCGGTCGAAGAGCTCCACATCATCCACGCCGGTGAGGGCATTGGCATAGGAGGAAATCTCCACGGTGTTCCGGTAGCTCTTGTTCATGACGATGCGGCGAATATCCTTCCCGAAAATCTTTGGCAGAAACGTAAGGGAGTCCTGCTTTTCATCGGCCATGGTCTGGGCCCGGTCGCCTAGAATCGTCATGCGGCAGGAGAACATCTGCTTTAGGATCAGATACTGGAGGCGGGAATAATCCTGCATCTCATCCACCACCAGATGTTTGATATCCTGGCGGCCCTGGCGCTTCTGAAGCCGGTATTTGAGATAAAGGATGGGATAAACGTCCTCGTAGGCAAGCTTCCGTTCTTCGGGCGGAAGGTCTGGCAGCAGGGGCAGCCCTTCCTCCTCCAGAAAACGGTTGTACAGCACATAGAAATCCCGCGTGTCGTACATCTGACGGAAACGCTCGATCAGCTCCTGTTTTTCCTCCTCTGGAAGGTCTTTGTTTTTCAGGGTCTCGACCTCATCGATAAAAGTATCTGCCACAGCATCCATGCGGGAGAGCAGGGGGATCTCGCCGAATTTATTATAGAAGAGATCCAGCATCTCCGCCTCGGTCATGGTGACATTTTTGTATTCCACAGGGGTGAAATCCATGAGTTCATCCTCCAGCCGGAGCAGGAAGCCTTCCATATGGGTGATGAAGCGCTGGGACTGTTTTTCCAGAGCCACAGGATCCTCCGTCTCGGATAAAAGATTCCGCTCGATCTGGTCGCAGCGGTCTTCGCAGTCGGCGGCGGTTCCCTTGAGCTGGCGGTAGGCGAAGAGATCGAAGCTCATTTCCTGAATGTTTTCCTCACCCAGTTCCGGCAGAATGTGGGAAATATAGTCGGAAAAAACGCCGTTTGGGGATAAGATCAGGATATTGGAAGATTTCAGGTGCTTCCGGTCATGGTAAAGCAGGTAGGCGATCCGATGGAGGGCCACGGAAGTTTTGCCGCTTCCGGCAGCACCCTGAATCACGAGAATCTTATCGATGGTGTTGCGGATGATGGCATTCTGCTCCTTCTGAATTGTTCGGATGATATTTTTCAGCTGGACTTCGCCGTGGCTTCCAAGCTCGGCCTTCAGGATCTCATCGTCGA
>OLSC01002377.1_pt1 | contig 13215 bp, 13 predicted proteins | sample 1672881 | NCBI WGS metagenome assembly OLSC01 (sample SAMEA3136733, study PRJEB25190) | human gut metagenome | biome: human gut; feature: human-associated habitat; material: faeces | place: Austria | collected 2013
TCTGCGCGCACTTGACACAAACTCGGCATGCGCAAAAAGCGTGCGCAGAAATGAGTGGAAAGAACGGAAAAATGTGAGGGGCAGGCTTTAGAGAAGTCTGCGGAATGGAGTAGGATATGAAAATCCTGTTGGTAATTGACCAGTTCGATCAGGGAAATAACGGAACAACGATCAGTGCGCGTCGGTTTGCCCAGGCGCTGGCGGCGGATGGAAACGAGGTTCGGGTTGCAGCGACGGGAAAACCTGCGAGAGGCAAATATCCGATGCCGGAGATCCATTTTCTGCCGGTTGCGGATTCTATTATCAGAAGTCAGGGCATGGTGTTTGCGAAACCGAACCGCAGCGTGCTGGAGCAGGCGATCGCATGGGCGGACGTGGTGCATTTTATGATGCCCTTTGCGCTTTCCCGTGTCGGACTGCGGATTGCAAAGGAAATGGGCAAACCGGTGACAGCGGCGTTCCATGTGCAGCCGGAAAACATTACATCGACGATTCATCTTGGGAAAAATAAAAAGGCCAATGAGCTTTTGTATGAATGGTTCCGAGATGATTTTTATAATGAATTTACGCATATCCACTGCCCGAGCCCGTTTATCGCGGGGCAGTTAAAGGAACATGGCTATCAGGCAAAGCTTCATATTATATCGAACGGCGTATCGGATGAATTTTATCCGCGCGTGCGCCAAAAGGAGCCGGAGCTGGCGCATAAATTCGTCATTTTGATGATTGGACGTTATTCAGAAGAAAAACGGCAGGATGTTTTAATAGAAGCGGTAAAACGATCTGCACATTCCCACAGGATTCAGCTGATTTTGGCGGGACAGGGACCGAAGGAGCGCAGCCTGCGCTGGCAGGGAAGGTCGCTGCGCTATCCTCCGATCATGGGATTTTTTGATACGGAGCGACTGTGCGAACTGATGGCGATGAGCGATTTGTACGTCCATGCGGCGGACGTCGAAATCGAGGCGATCGCCTGCCTGGAAGCGGTTGCGTCCGGGCTGGTTCCGGTCATCGCGGATTCGCCGCTTTCAGCTACCCCGCAGTTTGCCCTCGATCACAGGAGTTTATTCGAAGCGGGCAACGTAGACGATCTGGCGGAGCGGATTGACTGGTGGTATGAGCATGCAACAGCACGGCATCAGATGGCACGTGTCTATGCGGAGAGCGCCAACCAGTATCGTCTGAAAAACAGCATTCGGAAAGCAGAGCAGATGTTTGCGGAAGAGATTGCGGAGACCTTGGGATAAATGGAATGGAGGCAGCACAGGGATGATTTTGGTGAAAGACCGTACAGGATCAAAAAGCGGCACCATAGACAGCACCCTGGTCGGAGTGTTTGACTCCAAACGTCCGTTGTACCGGCTCGTAAAGTGGCTGATCCTGCACATTTTTCCGCCGGTGTTCCGGCTGTTGTACGGATTTCGGGTGGTCGGCAGGATACCGGAGGAAAAGATGGAGAACGGCTGTATCAGTGTCTGTAATCATGTTCACAAGCTGGACTGCGTGATGCTGGCATGCGTGTTTCAGGACTATACGATGCAGTTTTTATCGTTGGAATCTAATCTCCACATTCCGGTCGCAGGTGCGATTGTGCGTCTGATGGGCGGAATCGGATTGCCTGCAAAGCTGGACGGGTGGCGACCGGTTTTAAAACGCATAAAACAGGGACTGGATGAGGGTCAGATGCTGCAGATTTACCCGGAGGGAGAGTTGAACGACGGCTGTCGGACGCTCCGGGCGTTTCAGCCGGGGGCGTTTCAGATCGCGTGCTGGTTCCGGAAGCCGATGATTCCGTGCCTGCTGCGGTTTTATCCGCGTTTTTCCAAAAGCGGCAGACGAAAAAGGGACGGAATGGAGTTGGTTATTTTAGAGCCGGTGGACATTCCGACCGATAAAAAGGGCAAACGCGCGGCAACAGAGCTGGAAACGCAGATCCGATGTCAGATGGAAGCGGCACGGCTTGCAGTTGGTAGAGAGGGTGCATGAGGATTGTGCATTCTATTGTTTAGATAGAGCAGGAAAATCCTGCGGAAATGGAGCAGAAAGTGAAAATTACCTGGCTTGGTACGGCAGCAATTCGTCTGGAAGCGGACGGTGAGACAGTTTTATTCGACCCGTTTGTACAGCTGGTCGGTGGGGAAAATCCGAACTGTCTGGATGACTTTTTACAGGATCAGACGATCTGTGTGACCCACGGGCATCTGGATCATCTGATGGAGGTTCCGGAATTTCTGGATCCGGAAAGCGATGCGGAGGCGACCGTTTACTGCGGAGAAGTGGCGGCAGAGACGCTTTCCGATATGGTGGAGAACACCAGCAACGTAGTAAAGGTGAGACCGGGCGACGTGATCCGACTCGGGGACGTACGGATTCTTGTAATGGAAGGAAAGCATGCGAAGCCTGGAAAAAGTCAGGTATTTCAGAAGTTGTTTTCCCGCAAATTTTTGCAGTATTTCAGAAATGCGCTGGCACTTGCATATTTGAATCCGAAATTTCCGGAGGGCGGACAGACGCTGATGTACGAGGTGCATGCGGAGGGCAAACGCGTGCAGGTGATGGGTAGTCTCGGACTGCAGGAGGATCAGGAATACCCGCAGGGTGCCGATCTTCTGATTCTGCCGTTCCAGGGAAGCGAATTTCTGGAAGCAGTAGCGCTGGAGGTCGTAGAGCGGCTGCAGCCCAAGCGGATTTTGCTGGATCATTTTGACGACGCGTTCCCGCCGGTATCGGAGCATGTCGATACGAGACGGTTTAAAAAGCTGATGGATGAGGAATATCCGCAGATCAAAGTCGTAAAGCCGACGGCAGGAAAAACGGTGGTGCTGTAACGGGATTAAGTTACAGTTCACCCGCGCCATTCGCAAAACCGCGTCTTCGACGCTCTCCGCTGCTTCGCAGCTCTTTTTGCTCATAAAATGGCGCTCCCTTCGTACCCTTCTGCGTTCAGATTTTCGTGCAAGCACGGAATCTGAACGCAGAAGGGTACGAGTGAACTGTAACGGGATTTTATAACGTATGGAGAAACACCAGTGCTACCGGTTTGCAGTTTGAGATACAGCATGATATAATGAGCACAGAAGAAAAACAAGCGACGCCGAAGGCGGCATTTGTTTTTCTTGTGCCATTAGAGAACGAGCAGCCTGCGCAGCAGGCGATAAAGCGCGTCAGCGCGGGCTCACGATATAATGAGCATAAGAAGCGGCTTTTCGTGCAGATATCACTCAAATAGCCGTATAACATTTTGACAGGTCTTTGCAACATGGAAGAATTGCAGCTGCGGGGGCTTATGTTACAATAGGAGGGAACAAATGGAAAAACCGACATTAGTAATTCTGGCAGCAGGAATGGGAAGCCGTTACGGCGGCTTAAAACAGATTGATCCTGTAGATGACAAGGGGCATAAGATCATTGATTTCTCGATCTATGATGCGGTCAGAGCGGGATTCGGCAAGGTCGTTTTCATCATTAAAAGAGAGCATGAGCAGGATTTCAGAGAGTGCATCGGCAATGCAGTCAGCAAACATATTCCGGTAGAGTATGTATTCCAGGAACTGACGAAGGTTCCGGAAGGATTTCAGATTCCGGAAGGCCGTGTAAAGCCCTGGGGAACCGCACATGCAATCCTGTGCTGCAAGGGCGTAGTGAATGAGCCTTTCGCAGTGATCAATGCGGATGACTATTATGGAAGAAGCGCTTTTGAAGAGCTGTACCGTTTCCTGACCACACATCACGACGATGAAAAATATCGTTACGCGATGGTTGGCTATCAGCTGGGCAACACTTTGACGGATAACGGTTCCGTTGCAAGAGGTATCTGCGTAACCGACGAGAACGGCTATCTGCAGGAGATTGCAGAGCGTACCAAGATCGTGAAGACCGAGGACGGCGCGGCATACACAGAGGATGATGGTAAGACCTGGATTCCGGTAGGATTAAAGACTCCGGTTTCCATGAACATGTGGGCATTTTCTCCCAGCATTATCAACGAGCTGCAGAATGCAGTAGATCGTTTCTTTGCAGAAGAAGTGGAGAAGAATCCGCTCAAATCCGAGTGCTTTTTGCCGATCGAGGTAGATAAGCTGTTAAAGGCTGGAAAAGCAACCGTTGAGGTGCTTCATTCTGCTGACAAATGGTTTGGCGTTACCTATAAGGAAGATAAACCGTTTGTGATGGAGTCGATCCAGAAGTTAAAGGATGCCGGTGTTTATCCTGATGTTCTGTGGTAAAACAATCAGAAAAGTCAGCAAAAGAATGGAGGAAACGAAACATGGCAATTTTAGTTACAGGCGGCGCCGGATTTATCGGCAGTCATACCGTTATTGAATTACAGAATGCCGGATATGATGTCGTTGTAGTAGATAATCTGGCAAATTCCAGTGAAAAATCCCTGGAACGTGTAGAAAAGATCACAGGAAAGAAGGTTCCTTTTTACAAAGTGGACATTCTCGACAGAGAAGGCCTGAATGAAGTTTTTGCAAAAGAAAAAATCGATTCCTGCATTCATTTCGCGGGCTTAAAGGCAGTCGGCGAATCCGTACAGAAGCCTTGGGAATACTATGAAAACAATATTGCAGGCACGCTGACCCTGGTTGATGTAATGCGCAAGCACAATGTGAAGAATATCATCTTTTCCTCTTCTGCAACCGTGTACGGCGATCCTGCGATGATCCCGATCACCGAGGAATGCCCGAAGGGACAGTGCACAAACCCCTACGGTTGGACAAAATCCATGCTGGAACAGGTTCTGACAGATATCCAGAAAGCAGATCCGGAATGGAACGTTGTTCTGCTGCGTTATTTCAACCCGATCGGTGCTCACAAGAGCGGTCTGATCGGTGAAAATCCCAATGGTATTCCGAACAATCTGATGCCTTACATCACACAGGTTGCAGTCGGCAAGCTGAAAGAGCTGGGTGTTTTTGGTGACGATTACGACACTCCGGACGGAACCGGCGTCAGAGACTACATTCATGTCGTTGACCTTGCAAAAGGCCATGTAAAAGCCCTCAAGAAGCTGGAGGATCATTCCGGTCTGAACATTTACAACCTGGGCACCGGACACGGCTACAGTGTGCTGGATATCGTGAAAAACTTCGAGGCTGCTACCGGCGTGAAAATCCCGTATGTGATCAAGCCCCGCCGTGCAGGCGATATCGCAACCTGCTACTCCGATGCGAGCAAGGCAGAAAGAGAGCTTGGCTGGAAGGCGGAATACGGCATCAAAGAGATGTGCGAGGATTCCTGGAGATGGCAGTCGATGAATCCGAACGGATACGACGACTGAGAATAAAAGCAGCAGAACCCGAAATAGCTAAGGCAAAGAAGGAACAAGAGGCAAAAATTAGTAGATAATACTGATTTTTGCCTTTTTGAATATATTTTATCGCACATATTAAAGGAACGATAGAATGGTAAAGTTTACTTGTAAATAGCCCTATGATAAAATAATTAGAAGTAGTGTTGGGCACTTGTAAAAGGTAAAATATTTATAAGGGGTGTTTATGAAATTAGAACAACTGATCGGTGAAGCAACCGAATATGACAAAAAAGCGATGCTGGAGATAAAAAAGCCGAAAAGTTGGCTGAAAAGTGTAAGTGCTTTTGCTAATGGCGTTGGTGGTGTGCTAATTTTTGGCATTGCCGATAATGATTCTGTGGTGGGAGTTGACGATGCAAAGAAAGCTATGGAAGTTATTAGTGAGCAGATAAAGACAAAAATGGATCCAATTCCAGAAGTTCTGCTAAAAGCACACGAAATAGATGGCAAGAAGATTATAACGCTGGAGGTATATCGGGGCGATGAGACTCCTTACTATTATGTAGGAGAAGGTAATTATACGGCTTTTGTTCGAATCGGTAATGAAAGTGTAATTGCGGCTGCGATGGATTTAAAGAGACTGGTTTTACGGGGAAAGAACAGAACTTATGATAGTCTCGTTACGGATTATAATTTTGATGATTATTCTTTTTCCAAGTTAAAGGCAGCATATTATAAACAGACGAAGAAAAGTATGGAAATCAAAGATTTTGAATCATTTGGTATTATTGACAGGAATGGTATGTTAACGAATGCAGGAGCTTTGTTTGCGGATGAATCTCCTGTTTATTGTTCGAGATTATTTTGCACCAGATGGAATGGTATTGACAAAGCATCAGGAGTTATTGATGCACTGGATGATGAAGAATATACAGGCAGTCTTATTCTGCTTTTGGAAGAGGGCATGAATTTTGCGCGAAGAAATTCAAAGAAAATGTGGAAAAAAGAGTCTGATCGGAGAGTAGAATATCCGGAATATCCAGAGAGAAGTATTTTTGAAGGATTAGTGAATGGATTAGTACATCGTGATTATTTAGATATGGGAAGCGAAGTTCATATTGATATTTTTGATGACCGTTTGGAAATATATTCCCCCGGTGGAATGTATGATGGGACGCTTATTCAGGACAGGGATATTGGTAACGTTCCATCAAAGCGCAGAAATCCAGTGGTTGCAGATATTTTTAGTCGACTTGATTATATGGAACGAAGAGGAAGCGGTTTTAAAAAGATTATGCAGGCATATGAAGTAGAACCGAACTATACGGAAGACAAAAAGCCTGTTTTTTATTCAAATGCAACGGAATTTAGAGTTATCCTGAAAAATCTTAACTTTAAGAATGAAGTTTTGAACGAAAAAAATGAAGTTTTGAATGAAGTTTTGAATGAGGTTTTGAATTCTGGCAGAACAGAAATGGAAATAAAAGTAATAAAGAAAATGCTATATTCGCCAAGAATTAAACAGAAAGAATTAGCGGAAGATGTAGGTGCTTCTGTAAGTACTGTTCAACGGATTATAAAAAAATTAGTGAAAGAAGAAAAGATAGTTCGTATGAATGGAAAACGGAATGGGTATTGGAAAGTCTTGTAGAATGTTTGCTAAGTTGGATGATGGAGTTATAGAAAAAAAGATACATGGATTTTTTCAAAATTGACATGTACAATATTTGAGAAACGCAAAACACCTGCGGAATGGGGAGATGTGATATGACACAACAATATCAGGAGCTGACAGAGCAGTTGGCGGCGCTGGTGGATGCAGAGTGGCCGATGGTCAGCAACCTTGCAAATGCGGCAGCGCTTTTATATGAAAGGCTGGATCGCCTGAACTGGGCAGGTTTTTACCTGACGGACAATCATGTGCTGTGGCTGGGACCTTTTCAGGGAAAAACAGCGTGCGTGCGGATTGCAGAGGGAAACGGCGTCTGCGGGACAGCGCTGCAGACGGACAGCGTACAGCGGGTCGAGGACGTGCATGCGTTTCCCGGACATATTGCGTGCGACGCGGCATCCCGGTCGGAAATTGTGCTTCCACTGCACAAAAACGGAGAGGTAATCGGTGTGCTGGATATTGACAGCCCGGAGGTTGGCAGATTTTCGGCGGAAGATGAAGAGGGATTGCGAGAGGTTGTGCGGATTCTGGAACGGATTATAGTTTGCTCGTAACTTTTGACAGGCAGATTCCTGCTCACATGAAAATCTGACTGTCAGAAATCACGAAGGGAGCGGGTGAACTGCTGAGGAAAACAAAATGGATAAAATAGCAAAAGTACCGCATCTGCGGGAAGAACTGGACTGGTTGGATCAGACCTACGGTGTGGAGAAAGAGGGATTTTTTCATCAGGAGCACTGGCAGCTGCTTGTTGCGATCATGCTGAGCGCGCAGAGCACGGACAAGCAGGTGGATGAAGTCCTTCCAAAGCTGTATGGTCGTTTTCCAACCGTGCAGGAGATCGCGCAGGCGACAGAAGAGGAAATCGGGGAAGAAATCAAGTCGGTTGGCTTGTATAAAAGTAAGGCAAAGCATGTTAAATCCTGTTGTATGCAGCTTGCAGAACAATATGGCGGTGAAGTGCCGACGACGATCGAAGAGCTGGTAAAGCTGGCGGGAGTCGGAAGAAAGACCGCAACACTCTTTCTGGCGGATGCGTATGGGATTCCGGGCGTGACTGTGGACACGCATGTGTTTCGGATTTCGCATCGGCTCGGCTGGGCGAACGGCAAAAATCCGGTTGAGACGGAACAGGAGCTGATGCGGGTGCTTCCAAAAGATCACTGGAACCGGATCAATTTTCAGCTGATTTATCGCGGCAGGAGCATTTGTACCGCAAGAAAAGCGAAATGCAGTGAATGTGGACTGCAGGCGTGGTGCGAAAAGCGCGTGGAGAAAAAGCAGGCGTAGGCGTTGGTTTATGTGCGATTATGCGGACAGCGGGCGGGAGACACAGGAACAGCTGACAGTGCAGAATACGGGATTGGGGAAACAGTATGTACGAAAAATATGAACTGCCGATACGATTTACGGAAGAACAGAGAAAAAAGTATGCAGAATGGGGCATCAAAAAAGGAAAAGTTCTGATGCCAATGGCTGCAGTAACAATTGGAATCGATCTGCTGACAGTGCTTTGGGTTGTTGGAAGAGTGTGGCTGATTCGTGAGAGCGATCCGATCTGGTTTCAGATCATTTGCCAGAACGATGGAATCGGGGAAATTTCCAGTACGATTGCGATTATCCTGACCTTTTTGATTTTAAAACCGATCGATCTCATTCTGGATAAGATCTGGCATCGTCCGGAAGGAACGGAGTGGCTGGAAGTTGGGCTGACGGAAAATGGCGTGACGGTGAAGCGGACATATAGAGCAGGAGATGCCGGGACGGGTGTGGACAATGCCGCTGGCAGAAGTTGTTGTGGGGAAATTACGGTTTTCGAAACACATCCGCTGATACAAATGGACGAATACCTGGACGTTGAGAACAACGCGGTGCGTGTCCAGGGGGTTTGGCTGGAAATCGGGGAAAACACCCGGGAAAATATTTACACGCCCCAACAGCAGAAGCACTGGCTGGATCAGCCGGAGGGAAAGAGCGGCAGCATTAACAGCGTGCAGAAACTGCAGAAGATTATCAAAGGCTACGCGGCAGCGCTGGAGGAAAAAGAAAAAGAGCGGGCGTGGTTGATGGAACAATGAATGTACGTGATGTAGTTCCAAGATCTGTGATTGGGCTTTCTCCGAAATACCACTTTTTTACACATATATGCGCCTAATCTTCCTCGAAAACCGCGTTGCTCCTCTTTATAATAAAGACAGGATTCAAAGGGTGAAGTCTGTGCATCGAAAAGCAGACTGCGGGAGGATGATATGCGTGAGTTGATCTATGATAATGTGCGGATTCAGTTTTTGTCAGAAGAGGTACTTCGGCTGGAAGTCAGATATGGGGCATATTTCACGGATCGGAATACGCTTTGGATTCCGGACAGGGGAGCGTTTGAAAAGGCAGGAAAGAGACTGTCGGAAAGTCAAAGCAGATCCCGGGAAAATCAGGGCAGGCAGCAAAGCCTGGTGGTAAGAGAAGAGGCAGCTCAGGAACACAGCCGTCCGCAGCGGTTTTTGCTGGGAGACCTTCTTCTTGTTTTGCCGAATCCGAAAGAAGGACTGAGGGGACTTCAGATTTTTAGAGAGGGCAAATGCGTTTATCAGTACGAAAGAGTAAAAATAAACGGAAAGCTTCCGGCTCCGGCACAGACTCCGTGGATTTATCCGCTGTTGGACGTACCAAGGATTTTGCTGCCGGAAAAAAACTGCAGCACTTCTGAAAAGAAAAAATATATCCTGCAATGGGATGCAGAGGATCTTTATCTTCTGGTGTGCAAAAAAGATGCAAGAAAGCTCCGGGAAGCGTATGTCTGTCTGACCGGAAGGGCAGATATGCTCCGGGAGGCTGTATTGGAGGATCAAAAAATCGAGCCTTGTTTGAAGCAGCCACTGAGATTACTCAAAGCGGCATCAGATGGAAAAAGTGAGGCAGAAACACCTGCCAATGGATTGTATACAGAGATACTAGAGAACCCTGAGAGATATTTTCAGGACAGAAAAAAAGAATTGCCCTATCTGGATTATCTGGAAATGACGGAGTGTCAGAGACAGACAAATTTAAAACAGATGCTTCGAAAACCAGGAAACGGCAGTCTGTTGCCGATGCTGTACAGAAACGTGTATGAAAGCTGGGAGAACGGCATGCCGATCTGCCGCCGCCTGGACTGGGAATATCCCCAGGATAAAAAGGTGCTGCTATATTTGCAGGAGTTTATGATCGGAGATCTGCTTGTTGTGCCGGAAAAAGAAAAGTCTGAAATCTACCTGCCGGAGGGATTGTGGCTGTATCCGTGGACAGGAAAGGTATATCAGGGAAAACGCTGCAGAAAGCTGAAAAATCAGTCAGAGCAACTGGAACTTTATATCCGGCTGGGAGCGGTTTTGATCCTGGCGGAGGATACTGCCTGTGTCAAGGAGCAGAACTGGGAGCTTTTGACGATGGATTATTATCCCTGTAAAGAATGTTTGCAAGACGGATTTCTGTATGAGGATGACCGTGAGACGGATGCGTACAAAAACGGAAAATATCGCAAGACCTATTATCATACCTCCTATGATGGAAATCAAAAGGCATATGGACTTAGCATTTCAAACGCGGAGGGAGACTTTGCGGGCAGGTTTGCAGGTAAAAGGCGGACATTGCGGATCCGGTGTCATGAGCTTTTGGGAGAACGGGTAAAACAGGTGTTGATCAATGGGAGAAAACAGACTTTTGAGAGAATCTTGAAATCAAAGGAGGCGAAGGTATTCGGGACAGCAGGCGCAGCACCGGACAGCGATGTGGCAGAGCTTGTGGTAGAACATCCGCTGTCAGAGTGCTTGCATGTGGATTTTGTGATGGAATGACAGGGCGTTCGCCTGTTTACGTAGGGGGAAGCGGCTTGACATAATCGTCGCGCGTGGACAAGTCATTTCGAAACCAGCTGGGCGTCACGCCGGTCCAGCGCTTAAAGAGGCTGGTGAAGTGTCGGTAATCCGGGAAGCTCAGCAGGTCGGATATTTCCTGAATGGACATTTCCGTAGAGCGCAGAAGATCCTGTGCAATTGCCAGCTTTCGGGACAAGTAATAATGATAGGGCGTCATATGAAAGGTTTCTTTAAACAGATGAATCGCACGGGAATTGGAAAGATGTACCTGTGCAGCGATATCTGCGATGTTGAGCGGTGCAGTCAGATTCTGCTCGATGTAGGTTTTCATGATCTGGGGGGGCAGAGGTATCGGTCTGCAGTCCGTTTAACTGCTCGGAAAACTGAATGATATGCTGATGGAGTAAAAGAGCCAGCTCGTTTTTGTTGAGCGAGGGCTCTTTTTCCAGCTTCTGAAGGATCTGCATCAGGTAATCGCTTTTCCAGAAATTCCGGACGCAGCAGTTAAAGCCGAGCTGATAATCACTGAGCAGATGACTGATCAGGTTTCCCTGACCGTTGAACCAGATCTTTACCCAGGGATCATTATGGTCGGAATAATAATGATGAAACGTACAGGGATGCAGAATGTAGGCATCCCCTGCCGTGAGCCTGGTTAAGGTGCCATTAAATTCCACATAGCCGGTTCCCTGCAGCACGCATTCAAACACATAATGATCTCCGTTGAAGCGCCGGATGTGGTAATAAGGATCGCGGTAGCTGATCCCGGCGGAAAGCGGGGCAAATTCCGGAGAAGCCATGCCTGTGTAGGGGCAGATCTTTTCAGAGTGGATTTCATAAAGGTCGCGTTTGGTAATCAATGTGGTGTCCTTTCTGTCAAAGAGCAGGAAAAGTTACAATTGGTTTTGCCCGGTTCTTTTGTTTCTTGTTTGTGCAGTTTTTTGTATCGATATAACTGGGCATCCGCCTTTGAAATCGCTTGCTCTATGCTGCCTTCAGATTTATGATAAATGCTGTATCCCATAGAAACCAGAGGAAGATTGCAGTCCTGCTCCTGGCTGGAATTTAAATTATTTATAAAAAGGCTGATTGCATTTAAAATATCAATTTCATCTGCTTTATCAGATAATACACCAAATTCGTCGCCGCCGATCCTGTAACAAAATCCGATGCCTGAAAAAGACTTCAGTATCAAACCGGCAATCGTGCTGAGACACTGGTCTCCATACTGGTGCCCAAATTGGTCATTGATTTTTTTGAAATCATCCACATCAAAGAATATAATCGCCCCATAACCCAGGGACTCCAGATGCTGGATTTCATATTCATAGGCGCGGCGGTTAAACAGACCGGTCAGGATATCGTGCTTCTCTTTCAACTCACAAAAAAACGCATAATAAAGGATGAGGGATAAGGAAACGCAGGACCAGGTTGTATGAATGGATGGAAACAGAACCTGTATAGAGGTTCCTCCAAGAATGAACAAAAACAGCAATAGCAGTGCAAAGCAATCTTTGTTTTGATAACGCTTGGCGATGTATAAGGTTTCTTTAAAAAGTATGGTCATGCTCCAGGTATAAGCGGCAACATAAACAAAAAAACAAGGTCCGCGGAAATATTCATTTTGCTGAGAAATGGAAAATATCAGACCGAATTTTGGCGAGAGCATAGCCAAAAGCATGTTGGTAACAGCTGGAAGGAACAGGTAAAATATATTTCTGTAATTTTTATGGTTAAAAACAAATGCAAGAGAAATGGTAATAAATGGAGAAAGTGAAAAGCCGAGCACATTAAAAAACATATTCGGGAGACTAAAAGAGGCAACCGGCTGTCCAAAAACAGAGGTTCCGATTTCCGCAAGGATGACAAGTATCGTGCAAAAAATGGCAGTGGAAAAAAAACGCTTCATTTTACGGTCCAGAAGGTTGTTTCTGCCGACAACAAAAGCTAATAGCAGCATGGCTAAAATATTCGTTATGGATAGGGCAACATAATTTTCCAGCATTTCTGACCTCATTTCTGGTTTGAGTTATTGTAAGATGATGATAGCACTTTTTTATACATATACGCAAGCTTTTTGTATAGTGAAAAACGGAGGCGGAGATTATGATGAATGAGTAAAGTGCATAAGGAAAGCAATAAAAAGATAAAAAATGACAGCAATGTTACTACACTGCCCTCCGGCAGAAGCTTTTTTGCAGATAAAAAGGGAAGATCGAATAGGTGCAAAAAAGTAGTGAGCATTTTGGGAAAACGCGTGACAGACAGGGATCTTTTACCGAAAGGTTTTCATTGCGGGAAATAAAAAAGGAGCAAACTTTAAGTAATCAAAATCATTGTCAATAGTAATTAAATGTGTTAAAATATACCCATGGAGGATATTGTTATGAACACATCTAATATCACTAATTACAAACCAAAAGATTTTGCTGAAT
>OLSC01002384.1_pt1 | contig 13143 bp, 13 predicted proteins | sample 1672881 | NCBI WGS metagenome assembly OLSC01 (sample SAMEA3136733, study PRJEB25190) | human gut metagenome | biome: human gut; feature: human-associated habitat; material: faeces | place: Austria | collected 2013
CCTCGCAAAGTGTTTCGAAACCAGCCTGCATAAGTGCACAAACACCACCACAAAGAACTGCCTGCTCACCGAAGAGGTCTGTCTCTGTCTCTGTACGGAATGTTGTCTCAAGAACACCAGCTCTTGCTCCGCCGATTCCAAGTGCATATGCAAGTGCGATATCCTGAGCTTTACCTGTAGCATCCTGCTCTACAGCGATCAGACAAGGAACACCTTTACCAGCCTGATACTCGCTTCTTACTGTATGTCCAGGTCCTTTCGGCGCGATCATTGTAACATCAACATATGCTGGTGGTTTGATGCATCCGAAATGAATGTTGAAGCCATGAGCGAACATAAGCATGTTGCCTTCCTCAAGGTTCGGCTCGATATCCTTCTTGTAAAGTGCAGCCTGTTTCTCATCGTTGATCAGGATCATGATGATATCTGCTTTCTTAGCTGCTTCAGCAGATGTATATACCTCGAAGCCCTGCTCCTCAGCTTTTTTCCAGGATTTGCTTCCTTTGTAAAGACCGATGATTACATTACATCCGGACTCTTTAAGGTTCAGTGCATGTGCATGTCCCTGGCTTCCGTATCCAATAATCGCAATTGTCTTACCATCTAATAATCCAAGATTACAGTCTTCCTGGTAAAAAATCTTATTTGCCATTTTACTTTCCTCCTCTGATGTTTACAACATCTTCTTCATAAAAATTATTTATCGTTAAGAGAGTAGCTGCTCTCCTAGCAAACATATGTAAAAAATTTACAGGTAACGGACATCGTCACTGCCTCGTGACAGACCTGTGATTCCTGTTCTTGCAAGCTCAAGGATCTCATAGTCAGCCATCAGCTCCACAAACGCCTGCAGCTTGTTCTGGCTTCCGGTCATCTCCATAATAAGAGAATCCTTACTTACATCCACCACCTTGGCACGGAAGATATCTGCAACAGAAAGAGCTCCCTGTCTCTGTTCCGGCTTCACAGCAACCTTGACGAGCATCAGCTCACGGGCAACGCTGTCGTCCTGTTCAAGGACCTTAACATCCCGTACATCTTCCTGCTTCGCCAGCTGCTTGGTGATCTGCTGGAGCATCTGATCATCTCCCTCACATACAACTGTCATACGGGAATATCTCTGATCTGCAGTCACTCCTGCGGTAATGCTGTCAATATTATATCCACGGCGGCTGAAAAGACCAGCCACACGGCTAAGGACTCCGGAGGTATTATCCACAAGGATGGATAGTATTCTCTTTTCCATAATACACCTGCTTTCAACACTTTTATGTATAGAAAACCGACTTCGTCAGTTAACGCTTTAATCTAATAAACCCTTGCTTTCTTACCATTATAACAACTTCGAAAATTTTGTCAATCAAAATTTCCTGCAAAATTCCTTCAGGATGATAAGAAATGTTTTTATCCTCAGATCAGATATTTTTTCTTAAGCTCCTCGGATGCCTTTGGTGTCAGATAAAGTTTTTTCCGAAGGAATCTTTCAATTCCTCCGTTTTCTTTTTCGATGACATCAAAAACTGTATTGATATAGGACTCCTTCACCTGATAGAAGGCTTTCAGATCTGCAAGCTTCCGGCTGTTTTCCGGCCGGTCTGCCCGGTAAAGCCTGCGCATATATTTCAGTTCATCTTCCAGACATAAATTCGACCGCATATAATCCCTTCGTATCGTTTCCTTAGGTACACCCAAAGCAAAGAGCAAAAGTGCTGTTCCGACTCCTGTCCGGTCTTCTCCTGTGGCACTGTGAAAAACAACAGCTCCATTCTTTACATGAAGCAGGACATCCAGAAAACGTGCATACTGCTTCAGAGAATACTCATCCGTAACGAAATTCCGGTACCAGTCCTGCATATACCGGTCTACATCACCATAGCAGGACATCACATGTTCAAAAAAGCTGTTTCCACTGCTGTCCTCATCCCGGATTGGAATGTGATAATACTCCACTCCTGCCATGATATCATCCGGTTTTTTCTTTACTTCTGCAGCTGACCTGAAATCAATCACTGTTTTTACATTATATTCTTCTGAAAGGATCCGGTTGTCTGCAGCAGAAGCATGATAGATTTCTCCGCTGCGCAAAAGCTTTCTGGGAAGAATATGCGAACCGTCTACTGTCATCAATGCACCCAGATCTCTTGTATTCGGAAGATTCTGAAGCGGAAGCCTGCTTCCTTTTGGAAAACCAACCGCAAGATCCGGATTCAATACTTTAAGAAGCTGAAGGCAATCCTGTACCTCCTGCTCTGTCATATCAAATTTATAACGCTTCTGACGTCTGGTTATGATCACCAGATAATTAATGATCAGCTGCTTTTCACCGGTTTTATCGGTTCCCTCACGGCGCATGTACGCCCAGAGAATATCTTTACACGGAAGACTGTTGAGCATCATATGTCTGGTAAACACAAAAAAGCCATCTTCGATCCGTATTTTTCCGTATCTCATTTTCTTTCCTTTCTCCTTCTCAACCCCTGTGCTGCTTTCTTCGCAACACTTTTTATCATACCAGAAATCTCCAGTCCCGTATACCTCGTTTGACAATTTTCGTAGTTTGGATATAATAAACAGAGAAATTTTACCACAGGGAGGCTTTCTTTTATGGACAATCTTATTTTCTGTCTGAATGTTACCGTGCCCATCTTTCTTACACTGCTCCTGGGATATTTTTTCCGGAGGATCGGACTGTTTGATGAAACATTTGTCAATCGTATGAACAAATTTGTGTTTGTCATCCCCCTGCCTGTGCTTCTGTTTCAGGACATCTCTAAAATCGATATCTATGAGGCCTGGGATCCCAAGATGGTTCTTTTCTGTTTTGCGATCACATCGCTCAGTATTATGATCTCCGTGCTCCTGTCCCGTTTTCTCCACCCTTCCGATATCCGGGGCGAGTTTATCCAGGCATCCTACCGCAGCAGCGCAGCGATCCTTGGTATCGCCATTATCCAGAACCTTTACGGAAATGCAGGTATGGCACCACTGATGATCATTGCCAGCGTCCCTCTTTACAATGTAATGGCTGTTGTAGTTCTCTCTGTCTTTAAACCAGGTCAGGGAAAAATAGATGGTACCGTTCTGAAGCGCACTTTAAAGGGAATTGTCACCAATCCTATCATTCTCGGCATTGCAGCCGGTACACTCTGGTCCCTTCTTCGTCTTCCATTTCCGAAGATCCTGGACTCTACGGCAGGCAATCTTGCAAAAACCGCCACTCCTCTTGGCCTCATGGCTATGGGCGGATCTCTGCACTTCGGAAAAGCCTTTTCCCGGCTGAAAGCATCTGTTGCCTGTACATTTATGAAACTTGTCGGTTATGAAGCACTTTTTCTTCCTCTTGCCATCCGTTGCGGTTTTACAAAGGACAAGCTGGTTTCCATCATTATCATGCTGGGGTCTGCCAGCACCGTTACCTGCTTTGTCATGGCAAAAAACATGGGACATGAGGGCTCTTTTTCTTCGGGAGTCGTGCTTCTTACCACATTATTCAGTGCCTTTACCCTGACACTCTGGCTGTTTATCTGCAAAGGTCTGGGACTGATCTGATATTGCAGCTTCTGCATATTATCTACCCGGAAAAATCTGTAACATAAAATGCTGTAAGAACTATGATTTCTGGTTCTTACAGCATTTTTTTATAAAAGCATATTCACATAAAGCTATCATTTCTGATGTGGATGTTTCTGTTCTTACAATCTCATAGCCTACAAAACAAACGAAGCATTCTCTCAGATCAGCTTCAGATATTTCAAGCCATCCCGAATGCCGTAGTGGAACATATCAGACGTAACATAATCTGCCAGTTCTTTGATCTTCGGAGAAGCATTTCCCATGGCAACCTTTGTTGCAGCGTATTCAAACATGGCAAGATCATTGTTGCTGTCTCCAAAAACAACGGTATTCTCCCACGGAATATCAAACAGGCGGATCACAGCTGCGATCCCAACAGCCTTGTTAAAGCCCTTTGGCACCAGTTCAATGGTATTTCCCACAAACGAACTGCTGCCTTCATGGCGGATGATATCATAGTATTCTGATAAAATGGATAACGCTGCCTCCGCATCACATCCCTCCGTCATTTTTGCACTGATCTTATTGATCCGCATACAATCCTCATTTCCACGGATAGGCCTCCATTTATCGCCCAGGGATTCTGTGATCAGACTGGCATACCAGTTCACTTCATCAGTATACTCCTCTTTGTCATAATACATAAAATCCGCGCCTTCCATTACCGGGATCAGTCCGTATTTTCTGAGAACCTCCACAGAAAGCTTTGCAACCTCCGGCGTCATCTCTTTATTAAAAAGTCTCTTCCCGTCCTTCTCAATGGTGGATCCGCAGGCACTGATCATTCCCGTAAAAGGGATCTGCTCCAGATACCAGGATACAAACGCACGACTTCTTCCTGTGCAGAGCCACGCTTCATGTCCGTTATCTACCAGCGCACGGATGGCTTCTATGGCACTGTCCGGCACTCCTTTTTTCATATCACAGACTGTTCCGTCCGCATCAAAAAATACTGCTTTTCTGCTCATTTTCCTGTCCTCCGATATCACCTGTAAAATACCTTTGCCGCACGGATCAGGCTTTCTGTATCTTTCACTCCGGCTGTTTCATAAGCGGAATGCATCGCCAGCTGCGGCAGACCGATATCGACCGTATTTATGGCTGCCTGGGTATTGGAAATATTTCCCAGAGTGGAACCACCGGCAATATCAGAACGGTTCACAAATGTCTGATATGGCACATCTGCTTCTCTGCAGAGTTCCTTGAAGATTGCTGTGGAAATCCCATCGGTACAATATTTCTGATTGGCATTATATTTGATCACAATTCCACCATTCATCACCGGACGGTTTACAGGATCTGCCTTGTCTGTATAATTCGGATGTAATGCATGTGCATTGTCCGCAGAGATCATAAAGCTCTCTGCAAGGGCCATCAGATAATTTTCCTGATCTCCGCCAAGGGCCAGATTGATACGAAACAGTACATCTTTAAGAAATGTGGATGCAGCTCCCTGCCTGGTAGTGCTTCCCACTTCTTCATTATCCAGTACACAGTGGACTGCAATGACCTTCTTCTTATCTGCCTGGAGAAAGCCTTCCATTGAAGCGAAAGCACACTGCAGATCATCTAATCTTGGACTGGAAACAAATTCATTCCTGGACCCCCAAATCGTTCCGGGCATCCGGTTATAGAGAAACAGATCATGGCCCAGGATATCCTCCGGGCGGACCTCTGCCTCTTCTGCCAGCATCCGCATGAAGTTTCCTTTTTCACCACTGCCACTGTACAATGGAAGCATATCTTTTTGGACATTATAATGATAGCCTCCGTTAATATCCCGGTTCATATGAATAGCAAGACTCGGGATCATGACCAGATCTCTGTCGATATCTACAAGCTTTTCCAGGATTTTCCCGTTCTTGTGGACGATCATGCGGCCTGCCACAGAAAGGGGACGGTCAAACCAGGTAGAAAGGATCATTCCTCCGTACCGCTCCACATTCAGCTTCACATAAGCTCCGTTTACAGACATCTCCGGATTTTCTTTTATTTTAAAAGACGGGGAGTCACTGTGACTTGCAATGATATGATATCTCCTGCAGTCATTGACAGGAATGGAAAATCCGATGATCGCGGAATGATTTCTCATGACAAAATATTTTCCGCCCTTTTCCAGCTCCCAGCGCTCCTCTTCCTTCAATTCTGTAAAGCCTTCCTCCAAAAAACGTCTTCTTGTTTCCTCTGCCGCCTGAAAGGCTGTAGGACTTTTACTGATAAATTCCAGCAGTTTTTCTGTTGTTTCTTCGTACATAATCTTCTCCTCTGTCGGCCCGGTAATATCCAGGCTGTTATGCTATTACCCATTATACGGCAAAACTTTTTTCAGGGCAATATCTCAGATTTCTGCACTCTTTCGTACCCACATATGCTGCACAAGCTTATCCCCAAGCTTATTTGCGAGCATAGTATAAATTGAACTAAATACATTGGCTCCAATACGGAGCAGCACTGCTGCCGGCATTCCAAACAGTCCTGATGCAATGGACAGTGCTCCAAATGTATTAAATGCAGTCTGCCACGCATAACCTGCGGAATATCCCACACCGATTCCTCCGATCATTCCAATATAGGGATACATAGATTCCGGAAGTATCAGATAAAGCACTGCAAACAAAATACATCCAACGATATTGAACATCCCCCTTTTTCCGGCTCTTCCCTTGCAGTCCTCGGTAAACGGCAAGCACACGGACATGCAGGCAATTCCGGCCCACATTGCTCTTGGAAGTCCCAGAAGAGACATGATCAGCATAGCGCTGGAAACGATCAGCGTCAGTCTTAAATACCACCTGCCTCTTGCAGAATGCAGGTCAAATTCTCGGAACAGGTCCAGAAACGTCCTGCGATACGGGCGGTTTTTCTGATTCTTATAAAAAACTACCATGCAGAGAACCATTCCGGCCAAAAGCCCCTCTACACGAAGCAGATACGCCTTTCCGGTTACGTCATATCCCATCAGAAGCAGATATCCGAGAACAAATGTGGAATGGTTATACATAATTACATTATGGCATCCCAGGATCATCAGTAACAGGATGCTTATCGCATTAACAAAAAATGCCGGTACCGGTGAAACCATATTGGATAATCTCGGTCCTGCGATCAGAATACAGAAAATCCCGGCAATGGACAACAATCCGTGGGACGTCCGGATCCCGAAATCCGCCTGCCTTAAAACCAGCACTGCCAGCAGTACGGTTACTCCTACAACACTGTTGGCATTACCGGTTATCTTACTGTACAATGTCACAACCGCCACACAAAATGCCATGACAAGATACACTTTAAAATTATAGATCAGAATATGCCTTCTTTTCTCCTTTTTGTCTGTGGTATTTCTGATCAGCTGTTTTGATCCGGTTGAGCTTAACTGCAACTCCTGATAAAATGTCATTTTCATCACTCCTTTTGTAAAGCAGACATTCTCATTTTGCTTTTTTCACATGCTCATAAACGCAATCTCTTTACAATTTACGTTCAAAGATACAAACAGCCATTATACTTGGTTTATTCTGAAACGTCAAACATTTTTTTCTGAAATCATGTTCACGCATTACACTCCCAGCCCCGATCAGATCACTCCGAAAATGGCCAGGAACATTTTTATTATTTTTATATTTACTGTAGCTCCGCTATCCTGGTCACTGCTACATAAATGTCCTGTATCTTATACCAGGTTGGATAATCCACCACTCCGGATGCAGGAAGCCCAAATATATTCTGGAATTTTTTTACAGATGCAGCAGTAGCCGGACCATAAATACCATCCACGATCACTGACGGGATGGCAGGATAGGCTTTTGCTATGGCATTAAGCTGTTCCTGGATCTGCTGTACCTTTTCTCCGGTAACACCGATAGTCAGGTCATATCCCGGCCAGGATGCGGGAATCCCGGAAACTGCTTCCGCCACATTGATATACATATCGTTTCCATAGAAGCTCCGCAGGATCTCAATGGCGGAATATCCCTGATCTCCCAGAGCTTTGCTTCCCCACTGGGTCATCCATCCCCGGTCCCTGCACTGCACCTGGCGTCCGTCACAGTACTGGGTCAGGATCGGCTGACGCACATTCGGTCTGGAAAGGTAGTTTTCAAAAAGTTCATCCACGATCCGGTCGATACTCTCAAAAATATTCCTGCCATAGATCCATTTGTGGTCGTATGCTGTAGAGGACGTAATGGTGAAATCATAACCCTTATTCCGGTACCACTCTGTATAAACTCTGTTCAAAGTAAACGACATGATTGCCAGAACATTGGCACATAAATGATGATACTATACAGATGATACAATATCCGTCCGGCAGTGGGTACCTGCCGGACTTTTTTATAATAGGAAGTTATTTTGTGTTTGCCTTCACATGTTCGATCACCTTTTTCCAGGAATCAATACCACAGGTTCCACTTACCTTTACGCCTGTGTTTTTCTGGAAAACTTTCAGGGATGTTTCTGTATCATCTCCGAAACGGCCATCCACGGTAACACCAAGTACAGACTGCAGCACAGAAACTGCAACGCCGAAATTTCCTTTTCGGATGATCGGAAGCTGGGTCTCAAACTTTCCCGTCAGAACTACTGCCTTTTTTGAAGTCTGTACCGGATACACTGCTTTTCCGTTCCAGTCATAGATGGTGTATCCCTGTTTCCACTCTTTCTTTGCATTCTCAAGGCTCTTGTATGCTCCGATCTGGCTCTTGCTGTCAGCCCAGGACTTTCTTGTGCGATAGTACTTATCTACCGTCGGTGTGGCGGTCTTAGCTCCGATCAGCTGCTTGAACCGGTTCCAGTCACCTTTTGCTCGAATTGCTGACGGGCAGTTCTTTGCACATACATCATAATGCTGCACAACTCTGTCTGCCGGGATTCCCAGCTGTTTCATAAGCTGTTTGCACACCTGGACTGTATTCTGGAAAGCTTTCTCATAGTTATAGCCTGCCTGGACGCACATCTCGATCCCTACTGAATTTCTGTTGTTGACAGTACCGAACAGCCGACCGCCGTAGTTGACGCCCACGTGCCATGCTCCACGGTTGTACGGAAGCGCCTGATACGCCTCTGTGTCGTCCACATATACATGTGCGGAATATCCCTTAAAGTTACCATCATGCTGTGCTTTTGCATGCGCTTTCGCATTTGCACCTTTCGCATAGTTATCTGTATTGTGAATTACGATATACGCTGGTGTCTGTCCTGCATAGCTGTTGTTGTTACTGATAAGGCTTGTGTTGATATTCATGGTATTACTCTCCTTTTCTGTTTTTGATGTCTTGATAGATAATATGCCATTCAGGATGTTGATGATTTTCTGTCCGTAGTTCTTTCCGGATGCCCAGCCCTGACCTTTGGGATTCTCCTGGATCCCGAGCCATTCCACATAAGGCGCACAGCCTCTGTTGACGTATGTATAGCGTGGATCCACGCAGCGGTTCTTCAGCCGATTCGTGGAAGCATAGGCCTGCAGGTGCTGGATCTGGGCCCGGATGCCCTCTGCCGTGCTCTTGAAGCTGCTGCCTTTCATTCCGGTTTTTGTAACACCCAGGCCGCAGAAGTTATTCTGGCTCAGAGTTACCGCAGTTCCGGAGAACGTAAAGTTTCGGGTTTCCAGGCAGGACTGAGCAAAAGCTATATCTCCTCTTACTCCTTCCTGTGTTCCCTCTGTGATATAAAGTGGAATCATCTTGATGACCGAATCGGACACCTTTGGATTCGCTCTTTTGATGTACGCCTGCATCTGCGCTGCGGATGCCTGGTCTTTTCCCATTATTTTTAACATGCGCTTCCTCCTTTCTGAACGAGAAAAGAGGACGATCATTCGCCCTCTTCCGCCTCTACTTCCGGAATACCTGCTACACTGGTAAGAATACTTCCCACTCCGGCTACGACTGCTGCTGATACTACCATCTTCCAGTCCACAGCTGAAATCACACTTCCGGCACCGATCACGCCGACTGCAGTCTGCGCCATGGTCTTGATAGCTCTGATGCCCGCTTTTTTCAGCCATTTCATAGTGTCAACGCTGGGTTTAAAAACACAATTCTTAAACATGTCCGTTCTCCTTTTCTTCTAAATCTGAAATCCGGTGGTTTGCTACTTTGATCTGTTCTTCCTGGACAACTGCTTTCTGTTCCAGGGAGTAGGTTCTTTCCACTACGTTGTTATGCTTATCTACTCTTTTTGTGAGTTCTTCAAGTTTGTATTCCATCAATGCGCGTGTCTTTTCGCTCTGGCTGTGGTTGCTGATCAGGCATACCAGGAGAGTCACTGCTGCACTGATGCATGATGAGATGATCGTTTCCACTCTTTCTTCCTTTCTCCGGTATTGCGCCGGCGCAATTTTCTGTAAAATAAAAGAGCCTCTCGGCTCGGCTCTGATTCTCATATATGTTTTCTCCCTCCTATTCTGTGAGGTGTGTATCTTCGATGTACTTTTTAATTTCGCTGATATGATTTTTCAGATCTCTGCTGAGCACCAGAAAGTTTTTCTTGTTGTTCTGTGAAACGATAGTGCCGTCCTCAGCTACTTCCGAATAGGTGAATGAGATTCTTTCACCTTCTCCTGTGTTTAACACGATAAAACTTGTTAAGACTTTCATTATGCTTCCTCTCTTTCTTCGATAAGTTGTTCAATTTCTGAAATATAGTTATCATCGTATTTGATCATTTTAAATCCGGCATTTCTGTCCTCGCCTTCGTATCGGTAATATTCGTAGTCTTTCTGTTTTACTTTGATCTCCCAGAAAAACTTTAATCCGGGGGTCCCTGTAACAACAAAGTAATCTGCGGTACATTCCGAAACATACAGATCTCCTTCTCCGCGCTTCTGTAAAAAAACATAGTACTGTATTTCTGTGTTGATCATCTCTTTCAGAATGTCTTCGATATCGACGTAACACTTTTCATCTGCAGCTATCTCTCCGGATCCAACGTCACCAAACAGTGGTGTTGGGGTCTCGTAGCAATAAACTCCTTTTTCTCCGTAGTTTTCCGTTTCTCTGACCGCCTGTTTAGTTCCGGCAACCTTGAGTCCTCCTGCAACATACAGTGCTCCGTAAATATTTGTGAATCCTAAAGAGTGATGGTTTCCGCTGGTTATATCTTCATCATTTGTGTCTGCATCTGATATCAAATCCAAACATTTCCAATTACTTGTTCTCAGACCTTTTACGCTAAATGTCATATAGTCAGATGTTCCAGGACCTTTTCGAAAAGTAAGACGTTTGTCCCGAGACGAAAAATATGTGTCGTAATAAGTCTGTCCGATGCCACTTGCGGGGTTCGTAACGCTTTGATGCGATATCGTATCTGACGCGATTTTGAACCCGGCTATGCTTGCTTTCAAGGAGTACAGATCATCTACTTTAATTTTTTCTGCAGTTACACTATCAGCTGCAAGTGCGGCCGTGGTTATAGACTTTGATTTGATGTAAGCTCCGTTCACGTACAACTTGCCGTCGGTCATGTATATGCCCTGGATGTTTCCGTTGTTGGTCAGTAAATTGAATATATCTTCCGAAGAATATCCGTGCCGCACGTCTGGCCGGTAAATATAGATAGTTCCATCACCGGTGCTGATTGAATTGCTACCGCCGAATATTATCAAACTTCCGGATGTTGCGATACTCGTGATATCCTTTATGAAGGAGAACTTTTTCCAGGTGGTGGTTAACGCTATGCTTTCACTGACCTTGTTAAAGGAGAATGTCACTGTCTGCGCTTTTGATGCCTTGGCCCAGAAGGTCACTGTATATCGGCCTGTGGCGTTGATTATCGTGTTTTCGTTTCTTTTTGAAGCCAAATAGCAATTCGCTGCGTCCGCAACGATAGCCACTGCGTTTTTCCCGCCATCCGGATCATTCTGTCCTGTCTTGATTGTTCCGGCCGTGTTCCAGAATGCTTTAATGTTATCGTCAGAGAATCTGTATCCTTTGACGAGATTTCCTCCGGATGCTTCCAGCTTTCCAATTTCTGACAATGTGTACGTCCGCGTATAGTCCTGTGAGCCTTCAAGGACCAGCTCGTCGCAGTCATCCGCGTACTTTTTTGCATCTGACAACGCCGTGATGCTATAGTTTTTAATCGTATTCATGGCATCGTTAGATATGTCTGTAATACTGATGTTGCCCTGCAGGTCTATGATGCTTCCCCTGATCTTGATCTGTTCTGCAGACTGATTAATCTGGCTGATCAGAGTCGCTTTGTCTGCTTTATCTCCCCAGCTCGAACTGGATGTGACCGTTGACACGATAGCATCCGCTGTGATCTTCTGCTCTGCCTGGTTTTTCCATGTCTCCAGTTTCCCAACTCTGTCCTGTGTAGCGTAAGTTTCCGATACTGTAGCGAGCACGCTGCTCACATTTGCTGCTATCGCAGCGTTCATGGCTGATGTGGTGCTATAGTCATTCTTCAGAGTTGTGCTAACTGCTGAAATGTTCGCCGAAAGCCCATCCACGCTGCTCTTATATTCGGCAACTTTGGAATCCAGTTCAGAATATTGTTTTGTAACAGTGTCATATTTACTGCTAATGTCAGTATACTTCTGAGTTAGACCATCTGCAGTCTGCTCCACACTCGACAGCTTGCTGTACATTGTTATGCTGCCATTGATCAGTTCAGTTATCTCACTTTCACTGATCAATGATGATATTTTTCCCTGCAGCACAGAGAAATTCGTTTCGTTCGCCTTAAAGCGTTTTAAGATTGCGTCCGGTGCATAGATATTGACTTCTTTTGTGAATCTCATTGTTCTCACCTCCTTTCTGTGAGATTAAATAGTAAGCCCTTGACACGTGGATTACATGACGTAGATATTGAGGATTATCTAAAAAAGCTTAATCAGAACAGTTACGCCTTGTTGTATTTTTCTTACAACATTAAAAACGCTCCTGTTATTGACGACTTTGAGTGGAAGTTTTTTGCAGTGATAGTGATATGCAGTCGAATCATCGCTTTTTCTCCATCCGGTAAGCCTGGTGCTATAATAACCAGGCAGTTTATTGATACCGCTTGGACTAACTGGACTTCAATAAAATAGTAAGGCGCTCAGATATAAAAATGCAAATGTAACCGACTGGAATAATGTAATTGAAATCGGGATATATTCCGGAAACAATGCTGCAAACTCTCCAGTAAGTAACGCGTGGATCAATGCTATATGCCTTAGCTCAAACAGCAATACAAAATTTCTGCATCTTATTACTTTTACAACCAATGGACATATCTATTTGCGAAACATGCTTGATGGAAAATGGGAAGCTTGGAACCTAATAAAATAGTAAGGCGTTGTCTGATATCAGAAATCTTCAGGAATTTTCTTTCAAAATGCCTTTAGATGAAAGAGTTTATTCTGTTTTATTAATGTACGGAGCTACATCAAAAAATTATCCGTTCATGTATATGGTTTTTATTGATGTGAAGTCAAATGCAAGAGGCGTTTTTTTTCATAAAATTTTTGATGCATTATCTCGTACTTTCGAAGGAACGTACGATGATGCAACTACAACTTTAACGATAAAATCCTCTGAAACCGTGTGGGCAGGGCTACGAATTATCGCTATTAAATAGTAA
>OLSC01002385.1_pt1 | contig 13123 bp, 14 predicted proteins | sample 1672881 | NCBI WGS metagenome assembly OLSC01 (sample SAMEA3136733, study PRJEB25190) | human gut metagenome | biome: human gut; feature: human-associated habitat; material: faeces | place: Austria | collected 2013
TTATAATTCTACATGACCTTAAAAAAACTGTCTAATTAATTGTAACCTATCCATACTCTCAGTAAACTGTTTTTTTTATTTTTTCAATATTTATAGACATAATAACAAATAACCAAAATCCAAATTTATGAAAAGTTAATCCACTTTCAGTTAACACATTTAATAAGTAAATAAAAATTGAGGTCCCGATTATATTTGCTAAAATAAAATGACATTGATCTAATTTTTTTCTTACTAACCATAAAATTAATAATATAATCATTAATCCTGTTAAACCAGTTGCCATTAATATCTCTATAAATCCGTTATGTGCTTCTGTTACACCAAAATTATTCATGATTAAGTTTTGTTTGCTCCCAAATCCAATAAATGGAGATTTTACTAAACTTTGAAGAGAATAATCCCATATAAATGTTCTTCCAGTTAAAGAGATATTTTTTTTAAGTATCATTGTAATGAAATTTGATAATATTGTTTCGTGTATTTTGAATATAACTAATGAGAAAAATAGAGTTAAATAGACAAGCATTTTCCAAAGAAAAGATACTCTAATTAAATATTTTTTAAAGAAAATATATCCTAAAGCAATAGTTCCGATTACTAATCCGGTACTGCTTTTACTCATAATAATTAAGTAATAACATACAAATAATTGTAGTAAATCAAAAATGTTAAACTTTTCCTGAAGATAATCGGATTTAATAGTAATTAGTAACATGGTTGGAATCGTAATTAAGGGTATGGTGTTTCTATTACCAAAGAGTCCTCTAAATGCTAATCGCTGTGATGAATAAATATAGCTTGAATGCTCTTTAATAATGCATAATATTAAATTAATACATAAAAAAATCATTAATCCTCTTGTAAAATATAATATAAACTCCCTAAAATTATCAAAACACTTATAATAATACAGATATAATCCTACATAGAAAATATTTGTATAAACCACACCCACAGATAAATTTTGATTAATTAAACAACTACAAAATATAATAAAAACATATAAAAATAATAAAAATATAAACCAACCATTATATCCTCGTTGTATGTATTTGGTATCTTTTATTAAAAATAAATATCCATTAATCCCATAATAAAACAAAAGCATTAAATTGAGTATATTCAAAATAGGATATCGATCTGCTGAAAGTCCTAAAATAGGAATAACACTTAGCATGATCATATATTTATTTAAAGAATTATTCATTATTTTAATACCCTCTTATATTAATATTAAGTACTTCTCACTAGAAATTTAATTTCTTCTAATACAAGAGAAAAATAAAATTCTTAATAAGAATTCATACTTTATTGTACTTCTTTGATTTTTTAAACACCATTTAAATAATTTAATTTTATTTTTTAAGTAATCATTGATTTTAGTAACTTTTATTAGAAAAGCTTTTTTTATAGTATACTCAAGGCATTCTATATTCCTTTCTTTTCCTATTTCTATCATATGATTCAACAAACTGATATATTTTTCTATATTCTCAAGCTTAAAATCCTGAACATTTTCAGAAAAAATTTCATTAAATAATTCTTTATCTTTTTTTTCTAAAGAAATACTTAAATTCTCTAATGCTCTTATTCTGATTTGATCCAATATTTGTTTTCTTTCTGTTACTTTATTTATTTTCGATTTTTTACTTATATTTTCATGTCCTGTTCTATAATTTAATAAAGGCTGATGTATTTTAGCAATTTTTGAATATTTTGATAAATCTACCCAAAAAGCATAATCTTGTGCAACAAAACATTCCTTTCGATAATAAATATGATACTGTTCCACAATTGCTCTTCTAAACATTGCCGTTGAGTTAGATAAAGTATTGTTACAGATTAGTCCTACAGAAACATCTGAATAGCTACCATACTTATGAACTCTTGATCTAATTTTATTGTCCACAATGATAGTTGTATCACTTCCAACCACACCATACTCAGGATAATGATTTAAAAATTCAATCTGTTTCTCAAATCGTTCTCGGTGAGCAATATCATCTGCATCCATTAAAGCAATATATTCGCCACTACAGTAACTCAATCCTAAATTTCTCGTATAAGGTAAACCTTTATTTACATCGTTACTGTATAATTTAATTCGTTGATCCGAATAATTTTTAATAATAGATAAACTTTCATCAGTTGAACCATCATCGATAATGATAAATTCAAAGTTTTTATATGTTTGATTTAATATACTATCTATTGCCTCTTTTAGATATTCTTGTGCGTTATATACAGGCATAAAAACTGATAATTTAGGATTCATATTATCACTCCATTTTCGATGATAACAAAATGAAAATTACTGATATTTAATAAAACTAGCATAATTAAGATTTAGTTTATATCCTTTTATACCTCGTAATAGCCATTTAATTTTTTGAAAATTTGATAACTCTTTCTCTTTATGTAAAGATATAACATAATAAATAAAATATATATATTTTATTTTTGGATACGCTGCTGCAGTAAATGCCCCTTTATCATAATAATATTTTTTATTGTATCCTTCTCTCCATGTCGAATCAGAAAAATCAACCTGGGCAATTGTAGCTGGATACTCATATATTTTCAAACCTCTTTTTTGAGCTTGTCTCAGAAGAATTGATTCTTCACCAGATGAGTATTTACTACCTGCTCCAAAATCAGTATTAAACCAAAGTTGATTTCGTTGTAAAGCTTCTAATTTAAATGCAATTCTTACCGAACTATGATATTTATTTTTCGGTAATTTTCTTAATTGAGTTATCTTTTTTACTTTTCCGTCAAAGTTTATAGGGTCAATATTAAAAATAATAATATCTGCGTCCTCTATTTCACTAAATGCATTTAAAATTATTTTTTCATAATCATTATAATAAATTACATCGTCATCACATAGAATACCTATATCACCAGTCGCATGCGCCAGAGCTAAATTTCTGCTCTTTGATAATCCAATTGAATTAGTTGAAATCATTCTAATAGTTTGATCATCACTCAATTCTTCTAAATAAGAATTCTTATTTGTCTGATTAATTATTAATACATTCGATTTTATTTTTTGTAGTTCAACCATTGTTAAATCATCTTGATTCATACACGAAAGCAAAACTTCAAGTTTCATAAATTTCCGTCACCATTCCTGTTATACGAATTATCAGAATCTTTAATTTTAGTCTTTTAAAAATGCCACAAGTCTTCAGTTAAACAATAACTTTTAAAAATAAATTATCGCTCTATTTCATGGCTCTCATGGTATTTTTTATCAAGAACTAGTTTAAATCATTAACCCTATAGCTTTTATTCTTAATCTCGATTAAAGATATCTCGGGTATAAACCTTCTCTTTTACATCAGATAATACATTAGACGCACGATTAGCCACAATTAAATCACTTAGGTATTTAAACTCCTCTAAATCTTGAATAATACGGTAGTCTAAGAATTTTTTTTCGATTAAGGTTGGTTCATAAATAACCACTTCGATTCCGTTACTTTTCAGGCGTTCCATAATTCCTTGAATTGAAGAGGCACGAAAATTATCAGAATCAGTTTTCATTGTTAATCGATAAATACCAACTATTTTAGGGTGACGTTTTAAAATCATATCAGCAATATGGTCCTTACGCGTCTGATTTGCTTCAACAATTGCTTCAATAATATCATTTGGAACATCTTCATAATTGGAACGAAGTTGTTTCGTATCTTTCGGTAAGCAATAACCTCCATATCCAAATGATGGGTTATTATAATGGTTTCCTATACGTGGATCTAGTCCAACACCTTCAATGATTTGCTTTGTATCAAGACCGCGAATTTCTGCATATGTATCTAACTCATTAAAATAAGCCACACGAAGAGCTAGATAGGTATTTGAAAATAATTTTACTGCCTCTGCTTCCGTTGAATGGGTAAATAGAACTGGAATATCCTCTTTAATCGCTCCTTGTAGTAATAATTGCGCAAATTTTTGTGCACGTTCTGATTGCTCTCCAACAATAATACGTGATGGATATAAATTATCATATAAAGCCTTTCCTTCACGTAAAAACTCTGGTGAGAAAATAATATTATCTGTTTTAAACAGCGTTCGAACTTTGGCCGTGTATCCTACTGGTACCGTTGATTTTATTATCATAACTGCATTCGGATTAATTGATAAAATTCTCTCAATAACACTTTCCACAGTATCAGTATTAAACGAGTTTAAGTTAGGATCATAATCTGTTGGTGTAGAAATAATAACATAATCCGCCTGACTATATGCTTTGACTTCATCGGTAGTTGCCATTAAATTCAATTTTTTATTTTCTAAAAAATAATCGACTTCTTTATCAACAATTGGAGATTTTTTATTATTAATCAGATTTACTTTTTGTTGACTAACATCTAATGCTATTACAGCATTATGCTGAGCTAATAAAATGGCATTAGATAATCCCACATAGCCAATTCCTACGACTGTTATTTTCATTTACATTACTCCCTACATTCTTTTAATTATTGCGTTCTTAACATACCTAATGAAATACATCGCACTCTTCAAAAAACTCATTTTTTCTACATTTCTATAGATATTCCAAGTTCTTTTTAACGCTTTAAATTTATTGCTAGATATCGAGCCTTTAACGATCCTATATGATGCTAAAACTTCATTGTATCCATATGCGATATATCCTTTTTTTAGTATAGATAACCAGGTTGCAGTATCCTGGCCAGCTCTTAATAATGGCATATTAACCCCACCAATTATCTCTCTATCAATTACTACCGTCAGACAACCAATAATTGTATTGCCCAATAAATCTTTATAAGTAATTTGCGTTGGAACATCCACAACTTTATTTAATTCTTCGCCTGCCTCAGATATTAATCTATAGGCAGTAAAAGAAAATCCTATAGAATGATTTTTCATATAGTTTATTTGTTTCTCTAACTTTTGACGATCCCATAAATCATCGCTGTCTAAAAAAGCTATATATCGTCCAATCGCTTTATTTATTCCATAATTCCTTGCAACTGCAGCACCACTATTCTGGTCAAGTTTATAAAGTTTAATTCTCTTATCTAACTTCATATATCGTTGTACAATATCACAAGTATGATCAGTGGAATAATCATCAATAATTATCATTTCAAAATTTTCATACGTTTGTTTTAAGACCGATTGAATTGTCAATTCAATAAATCTTTCCGCATTATAAGTGGCAGTAATAATTGATACAATTTCACTCATTTATCCCTCATCCTTTAAATATCTTCTCTACTATCTCGCTCCATCTCCCGTAATAATCACCTTAATTGTTTTTAAAATTATTTTTATATCTAACCATAGACTTTGTTGTTGTATATATTCTAAATCTTTTTTTAATTTTTCACCAGGACCTATATCATATCCACCTGATACCTGAGCTAATCCAGTTAATCCGGGATTAACTTGGAGTCGATTAATGAATCCTGGGTATTGAGCATTAAATTCAACAGTAAACTTTAGCACCTCAGGACGTGGACCCACAATACTCATCTCTCCTTTGAGTATATTAATTAGCTGTGGTATTTCATCTATTCTAGTTTTTCTGATAAACTTACCTATTTTTAAAACTCTAGGATCATTTTTTTGAGCCCAATGTTGACCATTTTTCTCTGCATCTAAACACATTGAACGTAATTTATATAATGTAAAAATCTGTCCACCTTTGCCAACACGTTCCTGTTTAAAAATCACATTTCCTGGGGATTCAAAATAAATTAAAATCGAAAATATTATAATCAGTGGAATCCCTATCAGTAAACCAATAATCGATAATATTATATCCATCACACGTTTGATAAAAGAATAGTTTTTCGATGCCTTTTTTTCTATCTCAATCGAATATTCTCCTTTTACCTCCGTCAAATGTCCCACGCAATTAAACTTATTCATTTATTCTCTCACCTCTACACTCATGAAAGGCTTTCTAATAGAATTTTTTTCTAATTAATAGATATCCTCTTAAGTAATCGTTCTCAACTTTCTAAATCATCATATTGGCACTGAAAAAATATTGTTATCTCATTTTAATGAATTCGAATGATCATTAAAATGAGATAAATCAAACTAACTTTAAACACCAATTATAAATTAAAAAGGAGTTTTAACACTTAACTAGAAAACCAGTTATCGACGACGTTTTTTAGGTACTTCTACCTGCTCTTCATAACTATAATACTGGTATCCGTAATATCCCTTTTTACTAACCGGGATCATGGTCATAACAACACCTAAGATCCGTGCGCCGACATTTTCTAATAATTGTTTTGCTCTTTTTGCCCCTTCAATCTCTGTTTTCCCTGAAGCGATAACTAAAATGGTCCCATCTACAATAGTTGATAAAATCGCTGCGTCAGTGACAATTCCAACAGGAGGTGCGTCTATAATAATGACGTCATATCGTTGTTTTAATTGCTCCACTAAATCCTTCATCTTCTGTGACCCCAATAATTCAGAAGGGTTCGGTGGAATTGGTCCACTTGTCATGACAATCACATCTGTTCCTATAATGTGTGTCACATCATCAATACTATACTGTCCGGCTAACACATTAGTTAGTCCTTTATTATTACTTACTTTAAAGACCTTATGGACTCGTGGACGACGTAAATCTCCATCAATAATTAGAACACGTTTCCCTGCCTGCGCAAAGGTTTCCGCTAAATTGATTGACGTTGTGGTTTTTCCTTCACCTGGACCTGAGCTCGTCACACAAAGAATCTTTAACTCTCCATCTACATTTGAAAATTGAATATTTGTGCGAAGTGTACGATACGCTTCAGCGATCGGTGACTTCGGATTATGTAAAGTAATTAAATCTGTATTCATCCTCTGTCCCCCTATTTCCCTGTCTTAGCTAATTCCATATCTGGAATCGCTCCGATAATTGGTAGTCCTAAATGACGCTCAACATCTGTTGGTGTTTTAACTGTTCGATCTAAAAACTCAAGGACAAAAACTAGTCCAACACTCACCATCACGCCTAATACACCGGCAATCGCCACATTCATCATTTTATTAGGTTTTACTGGATTTTCTGGTGCAATCGCTGTATCAATTGTCGACACATTGTCCACCGTCATAATACTTTTCACTTCTTTTTTAAAGACTTCTGATACCGTATTCGCAATTAAGGCCGCCAACGCCGGATCCTCATCCTGAACTTTAATACGAATAATCTCGGTATCGCTAACTTTAGAAACCGAGATTTTTTCTGATAATTGATCTGTCGTTAAATCTAAGTCTAACTTCTTTAACACCTCTTCAGAGATACTTCGACTTTTAATAATTTCACTGTATGTATTCACAAGTTTTTGACTCATCGTCAGGTCATTATAAGTCATCACCGTATCCTGATTCTGCTTATAACTAACTAATAACGTTGATGAGGACTCATAAACTGGTGATAAGATAAAAAAACTAACGACTACCGCTGCAATCACTGCCACTGTTGTCATACTCACAATCATAAGCCAACGTTTTTTGAGCATCCCAAAAATTTCTCTTAAATCAATTTCATACTCCGTATTCTCCATATTCAACTCCCTTTCAACCATTAAAACATTGTCAACCATCTAATTTTGACAATTTCATACATTTTTTTACACATTCTTCAAAAGTATATCATATTATTTTCCATAATAAAACCAATTAACAACGTTTTTTACACCTATCTAAACATTACAAACGTTGACACATTTATCTTTTTACTTTTTTATCCTATTTACTTCATTTCAGTTTATGAAAACTATTATCATATAACTTTTAACCAATGGAGTCATTTGGACTAAGTAAGGTATCAAAAAACTATCACTAATCCCTCTTTCATTAACCAAATTTACTCACATCAAAAAAAACCTAACTAAACACATCTCGCTTCAACTGCTTCGCCTTAAACAGTGAACTTTGTGATTAATTAGGTTTTTCTTACTCTTTGGTTTTTCCTTTTCCTAAAAATCATTTTACTATAACGGTTACATCTATTCAACGCTTACATTGTTTTTATACATTTTCTTAATATTTTTATGCAGGACAAAATAGTTAGTTCCTTCGACCTCATACTATCCTTAACTCTACGACTTTCCCTGCTTTTCTCGTTCCGCCACCCGATTGATATGTAGCATAAAATAAAGCATCTCTTCGTGAGTTAGTTCCGTACAAAACTTGCTTTCTAAATACTTTTGCACCTTGCAGGCACACTCATAAGCTTGTGGGTATTTTTCCTTCACCTGTAAAAATAAGAATTCATCATCTTGATGATGGCACACCTCATGACTGAGTAAGCGACGGATAAAATAGCGAATATGTGTCACGAAGCGATTGTAATTGAGTGATGATTCATCGAGTTCGATACAATAGTGAAACTTCACAATGTTTAAAATCTGTTGAATGACTTCTGTGGATTGAACCGTCAATTTCATTCCTTCATCATCTTGAATGGCATTCACAAAGTGAAGCGCAATAAAGCCCGCTTCATCTTCTGTAAACGAAATCCCTTCATAATATTCAATCGTCTTTAACGCATTCATTGCTGCTTTAAATTCTTTAGGATAAAACTTTTTGACTTCCCACATTAACGCGTTCGATAACTGAAGTCCTTGCTTATAACGAAACAAGGCGTAATTAATGTGGTCGGTTAACCCAATATAAATACTATCATTAAACGTAGTGCCAAGTTCTGATTCAGCGGCGACAATAATTTTCGTGGTTAACTCTAAGTGATTCAGTGGCACTTCACGCAGTAACTCAATAAATTTTGCCTTTGAATCATCCGAATCAATCACAAACTTTTTATCAATCTTACTTTCTTCAACCGCATCGCCTGCTTTCTTTTGAAAGGCAATCCCCTTCCCAAGTAAAATCATTTCAAGTTGCTGGGCATTTTCTGCTAATAACACATTATTATTAAAAATTTTCTTGATGATCACCGCTGTCTCCCTCCCTTAATGTGCGTTTAATGTTGTTATATTTCAATTATACCTGAAAAGCAGTCCCCCGAAAAGAGGCACTACCCTTTTTATTCAACCAGTGATTCCCCGTTTGTCGCAATCACTTCTTTATACCAATTAAATGATTTCTTTTTGTAGCGATTTAATGTTCCACTTCCGTCTTGTTGACGGTCCACATAAATAAAACCATAACGTTTTTTAAGTTCAGCCGTTGAGGCACTCACTAAATCGATGCATCCCCACGTCGTATAACCCATGACCTCCACGCCATCTTCAATCGCCTGTTTATAATAATCGACTACATCAATATTATATTTTCTTAGTGGGACGACATTCGTAGAAGCTATATCTCTCCGTCTTCCACCTATATATCTTCCTATATTAAACATATCAGTAATATCTGAATACTCAGTAAGTGAAATTCCTGTTTTATACATAAATTCAAATTCAAATGAAGCTTTCAAACCTATAAAATTCTTTAATGATTTAGGTTTTTCATTCGTGCTCTTAATTTTTAATGAATATTCCCCAATTATTCGCGGTAATAGATCTGATAAAGATAAATTGTTATCTGAATTTAAATATCTATCAATGGATCCCCTTAGTCGTAGAGGCATCATCCTACTATTTTGTCCTTGCTGTTGATTCATCTTATATTTAATCTGCATAATTAAATATAAGCAATATTCGATAGTTGGATAACCTAATTCATACTGAATACCATTAGTACTATCTGTAGAAAGGATAGGAAACTCCTGATCTCTACTTATTGGATAATTAAGGTCAATCGCCACCTCGTAACTATAGTCTGTAGATAATCTCAAATTATCACCCTGCATTTCAGAAACCTTAGTGTATAGCTCCTGTAATTCTACATTAGATATGATAAACGAATAACTTCCTTGCTGTTCTTCTCCTCCTGATACTCTACTATTAGAAAGCTCTACAATAATATCCTCATCATTATCTTCTATACTTCTAACCCCGAATACTCTAGCAATTAGTTGCTTTATCTCATAAAAATTTACCACACTCTCACCTCTTCTTATTGTTATAATTCATTTTACCATAAAATATGTACCTATACATAATGACGGGACGTGGATACTAACCGGTACGCCCCATCTCCACCATGAAATACACGTCCGCAACTGTTACAGGAAAATGAATACAAAGAAAAAGATTAATCTGAGTCTAGTAGGATCTACTACATTGAGATTAATCTTTTTTTAGTTCTAATCTATTGATCTTCTTTTCTTCCAATCTCATATCGTTTCACTAATTGTCTAATCCATCGTTCAGAATAACCTAATTCTCTTGATAACTGTCTTAGATTTTGACCATTGTAATGATTTGATAAATACTGAATGATGTATTCCTTGGAATACATTCTAACTGGAAACGTGATTTGTTGTCCTTTATAGTAGTGATAGATTTTCTGAGTCATCTCTTCCCCAATTATTTCTATCATTTCTCGGTAAATCTCTCGATAATCTTCCAAGCGATTCTTCATCTAACTCACCTCTTTCCACGAGGAAGACTCGTATATCTCTTCTCTTTGATAAGTAACCGATTCAAGCAAAACAATACTTTTAAAGTCATAATAAAAACCGCCATAGTTGTAATGAACTATGACGGTCTCATTTCCTACAATTATTTTATGAATAAAGCGTGATAGAATATATTTCACCATATCATCATGCTTGGATAACATGTATTCCTTTGATTCATCTAACACTTGTTTCAGTTGATCCAATGTTAAAGTTAATGATTCTTTCTTGACTTGGTTTTCTTGGACTAGCTCTGTTAGCTTAACTTTATCATGTTCTAATCGTTGGATTTCCTGGGTGATGGTATCTAGGCTACTTAATCCTCCCAGCGCAATCGCTTGAACAAGATTTGAAATCTTTTGATTCACTTCATCTAATTGTTTCTGTAATTGGGGTAAATCCTGATCCATATCCTCGTATTTCTGTTTCAACTTTACATTTATTTCTTCATGCAGTTGTTGTAGATTAATCGGATTGAGTAAAGTTTTATAAAGTTGATTCACTACAAATTCATCTAATAAACTTTTATTAATTTCTTTACACTTACAAGGATTTTCTAATTTCTTTCTTTTACTACAACGATATGACACGTATTTACTTTTGTTTCTTCCACCTATTCGACTACTCCCATGATAGGCGGACCCACATTCAGCACATTCAACTAGCCCAGTTAATAGGTAAACTTCTTTTGCCTTATGTTGTCCTTTAGATCGACGTCGTTGTTTCAATAACTTTTGAACTAATTCAAAGGTTTCTTCATCCACAATCGCAGGAACTCCGTTAGGTATACGAATGATTTCTTCCTCATTCTTATTCTTCCGATGACTGCGTTTCATACCGATTTGTTTCGGCTTCGATACACTTCTATTAAAGACGTATTCACCCTTATATTTTGGATTAGTAAGTATATCATAAAAAGATGAAGTGGCACTAAATTTATTTCCGATTTTAGTTCGATATCCCAATAAATTCAGATACTCTGCCAGTTCACGATAACTCCATCCTTGAATAATTTTTTCAAACATAATTCTAATCCCACTTGCTTCATCTTCATTGATGACATACTTCTTTGTTTCAGAGTCCACATCAAATCCATAGGGTGGGATTCCTCCATTATGCATTGTTTTATAAGCGTTTTCTTTTAAACCTTTTACGACTTCTCGGGCTAAGTTTTGACTATAGTACTGACCAACTCCTAACTGAATGACCTTTTGTAATTGCCCTTCAGGGGTCTCTTCAAATCGTTCAATAACAGATTCTATTCGCACTCCATATAGTGCTAATTTTCTTTGCACGTCCAAAGCATCATAAACATCTCGGGAGAGCCTATCCATCTTATGCACTATGACGACATCAAATAATCCTTTTTGAGCATCGTCTAACATACTTTGGAATCCTGGGCGTTGGGTATTCGTCCCAGTAAGGGCTTCATCCACGTAATCTCCAACAGGGGTATATTGATTCTCCGCAATGTACTTGTAAATGGCTCGCTGCTGTGCATCTATTGATTCGGTTCGTTGATTATGACTACTAAATCGACTATAACTGACTGCTTTTATCATGCTTTTAACCACCGTTTCCTAAATCCTTCCTTCTTTCTTCTTCATAACCAGATGATTTCTATGACATTCCGACTCATTTCAGCTGACAGGGCGCTTAGGGCCATTGATTCATGATAAACTTTTTAAAACTAATAAATTTCATCATGAATTTGAAATACTTTTTTCGTATGATATGCCCTAATTGCCCTTTTAATAAACTATCCTATCTTTTGATCACTATCATACGGACGCTTAGGAATCAAAAAGTACGACTGAAAAAATATTCCTAAATAGGGTCTAATTTGAATGGTTATGATTTATCTTTGACCCTGACATCCTATACGCCCTCTCCCTTCTCCCGCCTCATCTTTTGAGTCTCCCTTTAGATAAGGGAGTGGTTTTTCCTTGATTTGACTGACTTTGTGAAGGACTTTCCCTATTTCCCTCTGTTTTTTGAATATCTATCTTATTTTTATTCATTGAATTTAATTTGATTAAATCTTTTATTTATTTTTTATTTTGAAAGGGAAATAGGGAATTTAGTTAGTTTTTTATTGATTTCACTTCGTTTGGATTCTCCCTTTTGATTCCCCTCCGTTTTGAATCATATAGGGAGCGCGGGGAAAAAAAGACATCGACCTATTGTTTTAATGGAATTTTATTAATGAATAAATGATTTAAATTCATTAATGAAATTCTAAATTAAATAAGATAGGCTATGTCTTTTTTGAATTAATATTCTTCTGCTAACAACATCGTGGCATATTCGCCTTCATCTATGATGAAGATTTTTTGATCAATTGGATTCGTTGACTTCAAATGATAGATTTGTTTGTATTCAGGTACCTCCTGTCTATGTTCAACCTGTTGGGTCTGCTCATCTAATATCTTCAATTCAAACACCTGTAGGTAGTCATATTTCCCTGTTACTTTAGCTGCATCATAGCACTGCCAACAGAAGAGTTGAATGTTGATTGGAATTTGTTCATTGATTCCACATGTTAGGTATCGTTTCATGTTTGATTCCTCCTTATTCGTTTACATCCAGCGTTTGATATCT
>OLSC01002392.1_pt1 | contig 13078 bp, 10 predicted proteins | sample 1672881 | NCBI WGS metagenome assembly OLSC01 (sample SAMEA3136733, study PRJEB25190) | human gut metagenome | biome: human gut; feature: human-associated habitat; material: faeces | place: Austria | collected 2013
CACCATCAGCGTCCACTCGCCGGTTTCCGTCTTCCATTCGTTGCTGGCAGCGTCGAAGTGACGGAAGGTGTAACGGTCGAAATCGATGTGCACGCTCTTGCTTTCGTGTGCGGCAAGCGAAACCTTGGCGAAGCCCTTGAGCTCGCGATCCGGACGCAACACACCACCCTGCGGACCGCGCACGTACAGCTGCACAACGGCCGAACCGGCAACGTCGGAATCGTTGCCGACCATCACGTCAACGCCCTTTTCACCGGCAGTTGCGGCGCTGTAGGTGAACTTGGAATAGCTCAGGCCATAGCCGAACGGGAAGCGCACCGGCACACCGGCGGTTTCGTAATAGCGGTAGCCAACGAATGGACCTTCGCGGTAGATCGCATCGCGGCCGATTGCCGGATACCAACTGGCGCTCGGGCAATCCTCGTAACGCACCGGCCAGGTTTCAGCCAAGTGGCCGGACGGATTGATCTCACCGGTCAGCGCGCGTACGGTTGCGGAAGCGCCGGCCTGACCGGACAGGCCCACGTAAAGTACTGCGGCAACATCATCGATCCACGGCAGTTCCACCGGAGAACCGGCAACAAGCACGATCACGATCGGCTTGTCAATACCCTTCAGCGCCTCAACCAGATCGTTCTGCACCTGCGGAATCGCCATGCTGGAACGATCAAGACCTTCGGATTCGCTGCGCTCATCAAGACCGACGACCGCAAGCACCACATCCACATCATCCTTACCAGCCAGTGCGACGGCGTCTTCCACAAGCACGCGATCAGCCTTGCCTTGACGGTCGTAGCCTTGCTCGTAACCGGCAAGCACCAGGCCTTCAGCGTTCTTGACTTCCTCAAGAATGTTCTCTTCCCTGGTGGCGTTCACCTTGGAGGAGCCGGATCCCTGGTAACGTGCGGCTGCCGCCATATCGCCAACCACGGCCACGCGAGTACCAGCCTTGAACGGCAAAGTTGCGTCATCGTTCTTCAACAGCACACTGGAGCCTTCAGCCACCTTGCGCGCCACCTCATGATGGGCCGCTGCGACTTCGTCCTTGAGCAGGTCGTTGCGTCCGACGCCGACCAGCTTGGTCGCTGCGGCGATCTTTGCGACTTCTGCGGCACGAGCGTTGATGTCGGCTTCAGATAAAGTCCCGGCCTTGACCGCACCTTCCAGCTCACGTACGGAAGTAAAGCCCGGAGACGGCATTTCCAGAGAACCACCGGCCTTGACTGCTGCGACCGCGGAGTTGGATCCGCCCCAATCGGAGACGACCATGCCGTCAAAGCCCCATTCGTCGCGCAGAATCTCCTGCAGCAAATGCTTGTTTTCGTGCGCGTAGACGCCGTTGATCTCGTTGTAGGAGGTCATGATGGTCAGCGGCTTGGCTTCGCGCACTGCGATTTCGAAACCGGTCAAATACAGTTCGCGCATGGTGCGTTCGTCGACCACGGAGTTGCTCGCCTGACGGCGCAGCTCCTGGCTGTTGACTGCGAAATGCTTCGGGCATGCGGAGATGCCGTTGCTCTGAATGCCGCGAATCAGGCCCGCTGCCATACGCCCGGCGACAATCGGATCTTCGGAGTAGTACTCGAAGTTACGTCCGCACAGCGGGTTGCGCTTGATGTTCAAGCCCGGGCCGAGCAGCACGTTCACGTCAAGATCGTGCGCTTCGTTGCCAAGGGCCTCGCCCATTTCTTCGGCGAGCGCCGGATCCCAAGAATTAGCCACGGTTCCTGCGGTCGGGAAGCAGGTGGCCGGCTTGGATGCGCCAATGCCGAGATGGTCACCTTCGCCGAGCTGGCGGCGTACACCGTGGGGGCCGTCACTCATCACGAAGCTGGGGATGTCTGCGCGGGCGTTGCCTCGCGAATCCCATTCGGATCCACCGGAAAGCATTGCGGCCTTTTCAACGACCGAAAGTTCTTCGAGTTCCATTGGCTCTCCCTTGCACTAAGTATGTCGCAAACCCACTTCGTCAGGTCTGTCTTGCTCGGCTTCACTGTGGTTTTTCTTGCGATTTTCCCGCTGCCGCACCGCGCTGCATCGTGCCGTGCCGCACGCAGGTTTTCGCCGCTAGTTTGATTGAACCAGCTTTTGTCACATCACCACTGCCGTATTACACAACCTGTCGTTTTGCACGCACAATCGGATATTCCCAAACTGATTTCGGAATCAAAGGAACTCACATGGCAGATACGTTTTTACCGCTCCGCCGCGCTTTCGTATGCGTTCCATACACACCATACGGCGTAGGAAATGAGTGGACAGATGGTGGCGGAAATAATCACGTCGGTCGGATAGTGCAAGCCGAGCAGCAATCGAGAACAGGCGACCGCCACGACAAGCGCGACAGCGCCGATGACCGCCCTGCGGAGGAACACCCGTCTTCCGTTTGCACGCCCGTCATCTTCTCCGTCGGGGAAGCGTTTGCGCGCGAAATTACGCACGGTAAGAATCATCATGACCGATACGATCACCGCGGCTGCCGTGTGACCACTCGGAAAACTTGGATCGCCTGGCAATAGATCACTGCCGACGGACGTGATCGGACGGGGGCGTTCGACCAGCCATTTGACACCGGTCACGTACAGTATCGGCGCCGCCGACACGACGACATCGCGGATGACGACGCGCCTGCTGCCGGTAATACGCAAATCGACAGCGGCAAGCGCGGCGACGATTGCGATGCAGCCTACCGTTGAAAACAAATACGCAAGTACCGTAGAGCAGTCGCGCAACCCTTCTGGCAGCGCCGCTAAAGCCTGCAAAATATTGGTCTCACGCATTGTCGCGATTGCCGAATTGCGCAGTGCGACGCCAATCATAGGCACAATGCCGCACAATATGGCGGTTGCGATTACCACAGCCGCCGCTCTCGCGATGCTTCCGTTCTTCATATGCATGATTTCAGTTAAGCACAGTTCACCATACCGTTGCCGTATGTTCACATCCGGGGTATCCCCGAAAATCGAAGATTATCCTTCAGGGGGCTTCCCCGACACGCGCGCTGCAGACGGCCGCGCAACACAAATATGGCATACCCACACGGGAAGTACCGCGAACGATGCGAGAATCGGAATTGGCGTTTAAGAAGGAAAGAAGGAAATATGACCGAACCAATCGCAATGACCATACGCCATATGAAAATCGAGGATTATCCGCTGGTATACGGACTGTGGACACGATGCACAGGTTTCACTATGAGGGATATAGACGATTGCGAGGATGCGATAAAGACGTTTCTCAAACGCAATCCCGACACCTGTTTCGTAACTGAGGACGATGACGGAAGGATCATTGGCGCGATTCTTGCCGGTCACGACGGAAGACGGTCACGCATCTACCACACGGCGGTCGACCCCGACGCACGCGGTAGGGGCATTGGCTCGATGTTGGTGGGCCGTGTGGTTGAAACGCTTCGTGCAATCGGTCTGCCGAAAGTCGCTGTCGGAGTGCCCGCAGACAACGATGCCGGCAACGATTTCTGGGAACGTCAAGGCTTTGCAGTCCGTGATGATTTGGTTTATCGAGAACTGCCGTTGTAATAACGAACCATCCACGATGCCGCGGCCCAACGCGTTCATTGCGTGGCGCAACAGCCACGCGTCAAGAGGGCCGCCGCGATGGAAGTCCGAGAGGCCACCGATGGTGGATCGCTGTTCGGACGGAAGACACGGTTTAGGCGAACGAGCTATGCCTTGGCTAGCTTCTTGTGCCTGAGAGTGTAAACGGCATCGGCGGAATCGGCGACACGCTTGGAATGCGTCACCACAATGACACATTTACCGAGTTGATGAGCGGCCTGCCGCAAAAGATCAATCACCTCGTCAGTCATTTCCGGATCCAGGCTGCCAGTCGGCTCATCCGCCAGAATCGCGCGGCCGGGCGCCACTAGGGCGCGGCCGACCGCCACTCGCTGACGTTGACCGCCCGACAGGTGCATGATGTTGCGCTTCGATTCCTCACGGCTCAGTCCCAAATCCTCGAGGATCTTCATATCGGCCTTGGGATTGACCAAGCGAAGATTCTCTTCGGGGGTGAGATAGTCGATCAGATTATGGTCCTGGAACACCAAGGACACGTGCTCGCGACGGTGCTTTGAGTAACCCGTCGTAGCTATATCCTCACCCTCGAAACGAACCACTCCATCAGAGGGGGCATCCAGACCGGCCAACAGGGACAGCAGTGTGCTCTTTCCCGCTCCCGATGGACCGGTGATCGCATACATCTTTCCGGATTCGAAATCAGCGTTCACGTCCGAAAGAACGCGGATCTTCGCCGCGCCATATGAGTAATTGACATGGTCCAATTGCAGACAGATAGTCATGATTAATATCTCCTAACGCATAGAGGAAAGAATGGATTTCGGGGATTTGGCCAGCACTGCGGCGCACGACACGGCAAGCGCAATCGCGATGACCGCGCATCCGAGCAGCAGGATGAGCAGCGTCTGTTCTGGCGGCAGAGCCTCCACCTGCAATGATTCAAGAGGCGCGACTCCAGAATCGTGCAGCAGAAGCGAGGACACGTATCCAGACAATAGGGAGCCCGTGCCCAGCGAGCACAGGGCTGCGACCACAGCCATGAGACCGGTTTCGATTGCGAACTGGGCGATAATCTGCATCTTGCCGATGCCGAGAGCCAGAAGGGTGCCTATCTCATGAATACGTGAGCGGATCCAGAAGACAAGCGCCATGCCCAGTACCAACACATCAGCCAAGCAAACGGACAACAGCACCATACGAACCAGATCGCGCACCGTTTCCACCGACTGCAGCACGCCGGAAAGCCGCGCCGAGTCATCGGTGACGCCATACTTGCTTCCAGCGATTTTTTTCGCTTGGGCCACTGCGGCGGAGAGAGCCTGCGGATTATCCGAAAGACACCGGATCGTGCCGACCCGTTCCTCTCCAGTCAGCGCGGAAACCACTTGGGCACCCGCATAGATAAGATTCTCCGATGCGTCCGATGGCATAGGGCTCTGTGCCTGCACATTGCCAGAGAAGATTCCGGCCACGCGAACGGTGGAATCGCGGTCTTCCTGACTGAGCCGGAGTGTTGATCCCACCGATAGCCCATTCTCACGTGCGAAATCCCGGTGAATCAGTACGTTCCGGCCATTACCTGAAATGTGGTGTCCTTGTTCCAACCGGTACAGACCGCTTTGGAACTCTTCGGACAACGAGGAGTCAGTGGTGCCCAGCACGCTGACCTGCGTGGATAGGCCGGAATCCAGTCGAGGACCATGTTCGGGGACAACCGGATGCGCTCCATCCACCCCTGCCAAGGTCTTACGCTCGTAAACGGTTTTTCCTACGCCGGGGATGCGCGAGAACCGGCTCGCTTCCTTTAGACTTGCAGGATTCTCGCCTGTGTCGACAGTAAAACCTATTCCCATGCTTCTGCCGATATCGTCGGACATTTTCTGAAGTGCCGTTGACACTCCAACCTGAGCCACAAGACTGGTGAAAACCATCAGCATCAGCAGTCCGATGATTCCGCTGCGTACCGGTTTACGCACGATTGCCAGCGTGGCACGATTCCACACGTTCATGCCCGTCATCGGAGCTCCGACAGGCTTCGCGGCGACTTGCGCAGCATCGGTATGCACGATATGGCGACGCATACCAGCATCACCGCCAGCAGGCCGAGCGACACATACAGTACGGCAGTCGTGTCGATCGATACCGTGAGCGAATCCAAGGTACGAACCGACATATTGGATTCGAGATCGCCGCCAACCTGCCCCATGCTGCTCAGCTCCTTCGCCGCGGAGGCGTTCACGGAACGGAGGGCCGAAGTGCCAAGCCATTGGGCCACTCCTCGTGCGCACAACCATCCGAGGGCCAGGGACGGCAGACCGATCAGAATCATCTCGGTTAGATATTGGGCGATCAGGGATGGCTTGCCGATGCCAAGGGACACCAGTACGCCCATCTCCTGACGTCGGTCGTTCATCCACAGTAAGAGCATGAGACTGAGAACTATCACGGCCGAAATGGTCACGCCGATCAAAGCGCCGAGCATCATGGAACGCACACCTCGGGCGGCATTCAGCATGCTCGACGTATATTGGTCATTGCGCGTGATCTGGTAGTTGTTCCAATCCACTGGAAGCTTCTTCGCCGCTTCCATGGTTTTCTCCACGTCGACACCCTTGTCCAGAACGAAAGTGGCATCCTGGTATATTTCCTTGCCGGCCTTGTACTGGTACAGAGTACTTGTAGTGTCCAAATCGGTGTACACAGTGTTGGAGGTGAGTTCCGCGCGGCTGGATACCTTTCTGTCGCTGTCTCCTTTGAATATTCCAACGATGGTGGTTTTGACGGTTGCCGTCGAATGCGACTCATTGTCGGCATCATATGGATTGGCCTTGAGCGTGAGGGTATCGCCGACTTTAAGTCCATTGGTTTTGGCGAGATCCTCATGGACCATCGACATATGCTTATCGGATGCCTTGAGATGACGTCCTTCGACCATGCCGAGCGTGTGAGACGTGAACACATTGAGTTTCGACGAATCGTTTGTGCCTATGACGTTGGCCGTATTGCCGAACTGCTGTTCTTTCTCCGCATCGTAATCATCGCCGCCGGGGACCTTCACCACGCTGGCTCCCACGAGATCGGCGGTGGCGTTCTGCCTGACCATGTACGAGTCAACCCCGGACATCTTCGAGATTCGTTGCACATCAGCGGGACGAACCATTCCGCCTCCGCGAGGCGTCAGCATGCTGCCTTGCAGGTTACTGGCCAGCACGAATCCGCCGACCGCCTGTTTCTCAATCTGTCCAGCCTCATGTTGAGCTGCCTGAGAAACTGCGGTCGCGGACAGCATACTCGCCGTTATGATGGTCAGCACAATGAACAGCACCGCGGTACGCACTCGTTTTCTGAACACATAGCGCGCCGCCCGTGAGATGAATGTCATTAATACCCCCTGTAAAGCTGGGACCTTCTCATCCGAGACAATGAAATCTAATTCGATTCTTCGATTGGTCATTCGCTAAAATACATGGTTCGCCTCGGAACATGGCAAGATATGCCTTGAGCGAAAAAGCGAAACAACATTGGTTGCATTATGCGCCGGGGCCTCGTTCGTTTTGTTCATTTGACAAACTTTGAACGGCTATAAAACAGTGCATATACCAATGGAGGCCCCAATCGAAATTGGGGCCTCCATCAGAGAGAAAGGAAGGAGTGGCAAGTATTGGTTATTTATTCGGTCAGAATCTTGGCCTTCTCGTTGACGCTTCAACCGTCTCGACCGTCTTGACTTCCTCGTCGGGGATCTCACCGGCCGCGAGCTTGGCTTCGAGCTGCTCGACGATTTCGGCGTGCATCTTCTCGTTGATCTTCACCTTGAACATGAACACCAGCAGGCTGAACACGATCAGGTCGAGCGGCACATAGAAGGCGCAGACTTCGAAGGTGTGGATGTTCGCGGCGGTCATGTCGGCGGCGGTCGCGTCACCGGTCATACCTGCCGCAACGGCGATGAAGCCGACGATGCCGTTCGACAGGGCGCCACCGACACCTTGTTCAAGAAGGTTTTCAGCAAGTAAGATTTGAGTCTTTATCAAACGCCTCGGCTGCTGTGATGAACCGGTCCAGCAGCCGAGGCGTTCCCATATATGCCCCAGCCGTTCCCAAATCCACCTATCCGCTTCGCCGACTTCGTCCAACTTTCCCGACAATGCCATTGCTCAATGGCGACGAAGGATCGCAGAACGCATTGGCCATTGCCTCACGGAACGCCTGACGGCCAAAATCAGGCAGATTGACATGAACCAGACCGCTCATGATTTCGTGATTCGGATTCCAAGGCTTCAATGCGTTGATGTGCGAGAACATATCAACCAACGGCATCCGCGAAGGGCTCGGCGTTGACGGCCAAAGACGCCCCTTTCATCACTTGAAACACTTCCGATGCCATGGGCATGGAACGTCGGATCGCATCCACCTTGCCGATGGCCAGCACTCCGGCAAGCGATGGTTGCGGACCGTAGGGACCGTCCACCACCATCAACAACGCATGGTCGAGGTCATCGTCATCTAACAGCAGCAATGTATCGCCGGAATTGGTGAGACGAATCCTGTCGCGCAACCGTTCGCGCGCGACAGGATCCCAGTCGTCCAATCGTGATTCCGCGCGGGCTGGGCGCTGTAGTCGTAGTTGCGCAACTGGGATAGGCGACTGACGAACCGGCTCGGGAACAGCGGCACCACCTCGGGCGTTCCATCCGCCTTCAGACGGCGCTGTCCCGCCCCTGGATACTGGACACAATCTGCAAGTTGCGGTCTACCTCGATACACGCCACCGGCAACCCGTTGTCCGCATGGATGATTTCAGCACGCACCACGCGACCTGCGGCACCGTCTTGCTGAAGAAGATAAACACCGCCAGCCCGTCAACGCTGCGATGTTCCCTGCTAACACCGGTTACCGTGCCGTTGTCTTCGATGCCAAGGTACAACGACCCGTTTTTTCGGTATTGGCCAACGCCACCACGTTGTCCACGAGCTCATCGTCAATCTGAGGTCGGGATGCCTCGCTTGTAAACTCAACCGTCAGGCTTTCATGGTTCAGCAGCACAAGTTTACTCACATTGATACCGTTCCATAACCGTTTTCGATGTGAATAAGCTCACGGTCACAACCCACGATAATCGGCCACGGAATCACCGTAACGGCGTTATAGTGCTGTTTGTCGGCGTCGACAAGAGCCAGCGGCGCCGATGAAAACAACACCAAAGATGTTCAGCGAATTGTTCGCAGTACATGTGGTGTGCATCCGTTTCCTCGACGAAACTCCTCTTGTTCCAACCGGCAGGTCATCGTACGCCAGTTGCGAAAGGATTCGCCTATACATGGCAAGGTTTACCAAGAATCGTTGGACCAGCGCAATCATCCCCGCACTATTGATCCATATCCCAATCGGCACCGTCTATTGCTGGAGCGTGTTCAAGCAGTTGATCGCGGACCAGCTTCACGCCAGCCCCGCCTCCGTGGAATGGGGCTTCTCTCTCGCCATCTTCTTTCTCGGCATGTCCGCTGCATTCGCCGGGCCGATGGTTGAGAAAAACATCAAGAAATCTGCTCTTATCTCAATGGTCTGCTTTGTGGTCGGTTTCGCCGGTACGGGCGTGAGCATCGCCTTGGGATTCCTGCCCGGCGTGTTCATCTGCTACGGCGCGATCATGGGTGTCGGCCTGGGCATCGGCTACCTGACCCCGGTCAAGAACCTGATGCTTTGGTTCGCCGACAACAAGGGCCTCGCCACCGGTATCGCAGTCGCCGGTTTCGGCTTGGCCAAAGCCATTGCCAGTCCGGTGATGGAATACCTGATCGGCTCGATCGGCCTGGTGAACATGTTCTATACGCTCGCCGTGGTTTACGCGATAATGATGCTCGTGGGATTCCTGCTCATACGCCGCCCCGCCGGCTGGGTCTATGATCCCGCGACCTCCTATGTCAGCCGCGTCTCGATTCTTAAGAAACCCGTGTTCTGGGGCATCTGGCTCGCCTTCTACATCAACATCACCTGTGGTCTAGCTCTTATCAGCCAAGAGAAAGACATCCTGCATGATGTGCTGAAGGCGTTCCCGCAGTACGCTCCGCTAAGCCCGAGCGCGTTCGCGGCCGCCATTTCCGGCATTATCGGTTTGGTGCTCGCCGTGGATTCCGTGTTCAACACCGCCGGCCGCGTGGGCTTCTCCACGCTGTCCGATCACCTCAAACGCCGCGAAACCGTATATCAGGTGATTTTCGTGATATCGATCGCCGTATGCCTGCTGCAGGTTTGCACTAACAGTATCGACCGCGCTTTGTTGTGGGCCGTGTTGATGATGCTGTTCCTCGTCAACGCCGGATACGGCGGCGGCTTCTCCACCCTGCCGGTACTGCTCGATCAGCACTTCGGCACGAAAACCGTATCCACCACGCATGGGCTGACCTTGAGCGCCTGGGCATTCGCCGGCTTGTCCGGCAATCAGCTGGCGTCGTTCGTCGTCACGCACACCCCCGATCAGGCGCACCGTTATGCCGCGTTGATTCCGGTACTCATCGTGCTGTTCATAATCGCGCTGATCAGTATTTCGCTGGTCAAGGCCGCAGGCAAGCGCGTCGCCGTCGCCTAGTCCCCCCATAGGTTCGTGGTTCCTAGTTCGTGGGATTACAGCGGATAATCCCACAAACTGGGTGCCTGCGCCATCGCATATAAATATGCCCGGAATCAAGCCAAAACCTGATTCCGGGCATATTCGTCATCGCGTGGCATTCGGTTCACAGAATCAGGCGACGGAATCCCGTGGGCCGAAGCGTGCTCACGCGCTTATCACCGTTTGTCACACGCTTGTCACGCGCCGATGAGATCAAGCATCTGCGGAATGCTCTTCTTGCCGAATTCGACGGTCTGCTCGCCACCACGGTTGATGACGATGCAGGGCACGCTCATTGCGCCGTATTGGTCCTTAAGCTCAGGAAAATGCGAAACGTCGTAGGCCTCGGCGCGCACGGCAGGGTTTAGCGAGGCGAGGCGTTGGGAGGCGAGTACTGTCTCCGGGCACATCGTGCAGGTGAGCGAGACGAGAATCATGATATTCAGCGGGCTTGCAATGGACTTTGCCCGTTCGATCAGATCATCGCCCAACGGCTGACCGGGACCGGCCGCGTTGTACAGGCCCAGCACGAACGAATTGAATTCATGGCCGGAGGGCACGCCATGGAAGGCGAGACCAGTCGGCTCGCCATCCACCACCATGCGCACGCATGGACGCGCTGCCGGCAACACGTGTTCCACGTCGAATACCGCACGCCCCGTATCATCCTTCTCGTACTCACCATCATCCACCGTCGATTTCAGCTTGCCACCGGACAGCGCGACCATCGCATCAATGAATCCCCGCAGTTCCGTGGACAGCGGCGTATCATCCAGTTCCAAAGCAAGCGTGACCGGGCGAGACATACGGTTAAAGACCACGTTGAGCTGCTGTTTGGTGGTGTCGGAGAACAATTCGCCGGGCTTCCTGACGGCGTTTGCTGCGGCAGCGGCATCGGTGCTGCGTTTGACGGGTGCCGGTGCGGGCGTGGTGTCAGCCAACGAGGCGGCATCTGTCTTCGCCGTGGACTGCTCGTAGGCGCAAGAGGTCGGGCGCTGTGGTATCAAACCGGTTTTCTCGCTCATCCGCTTGGCATACCGTTCCAACTCCACTGCGGCAATAGCGCCATCGGCAGTGGCAGTAACCACTTGCCGCAGGTTCTTGGCCCGCAGATCACCGGCCGCATACACGCCCGGCACCGAGGTTTCGAGATAGCCGTGCGTGACCACGTAACCATAATCGTCCAGCTCCACCACGCCGCGCACCAGATTCGTGGCGGGCACATATCCGGCGAACACGAACACGCCGAACGTGCCGCCATCAACAGGTTTCCACGTTTCGGTCTGGCCAGTGGCCCGGTTTAGGATCGAAGCTTCACGTAAACCACCTTGCCCGGCAGTGACACCTTGCAGCTCGACCTGGTAACGCACGTCGATCTTCGGATTGTTTTTTGCTGCGGCGGCCACCGCAGCGTCGCAAGTGAAGTCCTGTTCCCGTACGAGAACAGTGACTTTGGAGGCGTATGTGGTCAGAAACACGGATTCCTCGGCTGCTGCGAACCCTCCGCCGACCACCAGTACTTCCTTGCCGGCAAAGAACTCGCCATCGCAGGTGGCGCAGTAGGCCACACCGCGGCCAGCATATTCGGACTCCCCTTCGAACCCTAGTTTGCGTGGGCTGGCACCGGTGGCGATGAGAATACCAAAAGCTTTCAAGTCGCCGCGCGAAGTATGCACGGTTTTGACATCGCCGTGCACGTCGAGGCCGATGGCTTCGGCGGAAAGGAATTCGGCGCCGAAATCCTGCGCCTGTTGACGCATGGTCTGGGTAAGCGCACGGCCAGTGGTGCGGCCAACGCCCGGATAGTTGACCACCTCATTGGTGATGGTGATCTGTCCGCCAAAATCATCTTTCTCGAGAATCAGTACGCGATATCGGGCACGGGCCAAATACAATCCCGCCGTCAGACCAGCGGGACCGCCGCCGATGACTATGACATCGTACAAATCATTTCGAGACATAACGACTCCCTTCGTGCCTTGATCTGGCTATTCAGGAGGTGCCCGGAGGATTCTCCTGGGCACCCCGTCGGATTAGCTTGACAAGCCGTCCGTCAAGCGACGATCACAGTTGACCAACAAGATCAAGGCTAGGTTCAATAGTGTCCTCGCCTGGAGTCCAGTTGGCAGGGCAAACCTGGTCGCCATGTTCGTGGACGAACTGAGAAGCTTGCACACGGCGTAGCAGTTCTTCGGCATTGCGGCCCACATTGGAAGAGATGACTTCATAAGCCACGACCTTGCCTTCGGGACTCACGATGAAGTCACCGCGTTCGGCCATGCCATCGACTTCGTTGTAGGTGTCGAGATCCTTGGCCAATAGAGCGGTCGGGTCGGCAAGCATCGGATATTGAATCTTGGCGATCTTTTCATTGGCGTCATGCCATGCCTTGTGCACGAAGTGGGTGTCGCAGGAGACAGAGTAGACCTCGCATCCAATTTCCTTGAACTTGGCGTAGTTGCGGGCCAGATCCTCAAGTTCAGTGGGGCACACGAAGGTGAAATCAGCCGGGTAGAAGAAGAACAGGGACCAGTGGCCGAGCACATCAGCCTTGGTCACCTCATGGAACTCGTTGTTCTGGAACGCGTTCACCTTAAAATCGGTCAGTTCATGCTGCAGAAGAGTCATCATCGGTCCTTTCGCTGATTGTCAATTATCGGGCTTCTGCCGTTTTCCATCGTAACGTGATTCTCTGGAACCCGCGCGGGCGTAACGCGTGAGCCTCATCACATCATTACTAACAGTCACGCTGACGGACCATGCGATGCAAGGGTGTTGTGGATTGGGAGCCTCCCGCGCGTCGCGGGAAACACGAACCAAAAGACAAACAAAAAAGGGGGTTCCCGGAGCGTCACGCTCGACGGGAACCCCGACGTTGAATGCGGCGGCGTGCTACTCTCCCACACCCTCTCGAGTGCAGTACCATCGC
>OLSC01002402.1_pt1 | contig 13010 bp, 9 predicted proteins | sample 1672881 | NCBI WGS metagenome assembly OLSC01 (sample SAMEA3136733, study PRJEB25190) | human gut metagenome | biome: human gut; feature: human-associated habitat; material: faeces | place: Austria | collected 2013
GCGCAGGCAGCGAAGCGTCCCTGCCAGTAACTTCGCGCGTCCTCAGACGCGCCCCCAAGCTGCTGATTCGACCAACTGTACTGTGTCGCGCCAAATGGGCGCGACCGTGTTGCTGGTCGGAAAGAGCAAGCTGGTCTTTATCGCAAGCAGGGGATTTCGCCTCTGCGGAGGCGAGTCGGGGGCTTTGCGGTCGCCCCCGACACCCCTTCGCAGTGCACACCTATGCGGCTTGATTTTCATCGTTGCAGGGGGAATCGCGCCTGCGGGCGCGACAAGGGGGCTTTCCGGTCGCCCCCTTGACCCCTTCGGTCGCCACTACCGGAACGAATTTTAGGCGTTAATGGGGGAAACGGAATTGTCGCCCATCTGCGCCACAATCCTTTCCACATGCCGACGCGCCTGATTCGCAAACTGCTCCGTCTGCTCCGGGGACTGCGGCGCGTCGCCCATCAGCCCGACAAATTGGCTGACCTTCAAGCCCAGCGCTTCCTGCATCACCGCGTCCGAACCCTGCGGCGCGACGAGGTAGTAGCACAAAAGCGAATCCTCCTGCCCCATGCGGTGCGCGCGGTCCTCCGCCTGTGAATGCACCGCTGGCGACCAGTCCAGCTCGCCGAAAACGACGCACGTCGCGCGCTGGAGGTTCAAGCCGCTTGCCGCGCGCAGGCTGATGCACAGCACGTCTGTCCGCCCGGATTGGAAGCGGTCAACCGCGTTCATCTTCGCCAGTGTCGTCTCCCGCCCGGTGATGAACCCCGGCGAAAACGCCTTCAATTCCTGCTTGTAGATGTCCATCACCTGATGGTGGTGCGCAAACAGCAGCACTTTTTCGCCGCCGTCCAGCAGCGCGCGCACAAATTGGCACACATACGGCGCTTTCGCCACGCCCGTGGCCTGCCGCGCGTGCTGGCTGATGGATTCCTCCAGCATCGCCCGCTCCTGCGCCGAAAGCTGGTCGTCCTGTTTCCAGCGCAGCACGTCGCGCATCACGGGCGCCATCAGCTGGGCGTATACCTTGTCGTTCCAGTCCAGCTCCTGCACCAGGCGGCGCTTCGGCGGCAGCTCGCGCAGCACCTCCTGCTTCGTCCGGCGGAGCATCAGCCCCTCCCGACGCAGGTACGCGCCGAGCAAATCGGGCTTCAGCACAAGCTGATTGCCGTAGCCGCTGCACCACTCGCGCGAAAACGACTCCCAGTCGCCTAAGAAGTGGTAGTCGAGAATGTTGATGACGTTCCAGATTTCGCCGCCGCGGTTGTAAATCGGCGTGCCGGACAGCCCGATAACGCGCTCGCAGCTTTCCGACAGCAGCGACGCGGCGGAGTACTTTTCCGTCCCCGCGTGGCGCAGCTCCTGGATTTCGTCGAAGATGACCGAGCGAAAAGGCAGCGTCGGCAGCACGCTCTTCCACCCGCGCAGAAGCAGATAGTGCATGATGTACACGTCCGCTTCCGGCAGGTCGTAGGGCTTCAGCCCACGGATCGTGTGTACGCGCGGCGCTTTGCCGTCCACCCGCAGGAAACGCAGCGTTTCCTCCTGCCAGTTGCGGGTCAGGTGCGCGGGCGGAATCACCAGCACGGGCAATGAACCGGTGGAGGATAGAAACGCCAGCGCCTGCACCGTCTTGCCTAAGCCCATTTCGTCCGCCAGCAGGCATCGGTCGTGGCTGCACAGGTACGCCAGCCCTTCCTCCTGAAACGGGCGGAGCGTGCCCAGAAACGCGCCGTCGGGCGGGGTCATGCGCACGGGCATCGTTGCCATTTTCGCCTGACGAACCGCGTATTCCCGCGCGCCCGTGACCGCCTTTTCCCACAACGCGCGGTCGCTTGCCTTGATTTCCAGCGGGAAGCGCATCATCAGCCAGCAGAGGTCGCCCACCGCCCGCCGATGCGCCGTGAACCGCGCTTCGCCGCGCCGGCTGCCCGCGCTGCCCGGAAACAGCCGCTTGCACACCTCCGTCACCGACGGGTCGCCCTTCACCACCCAGCATTTGCTGCGGCGGTTGTAGCTCAGCGTTCCCAGCGGTGCGCCGGCGGGCGGGTACGGGCGCAGGTACGGCGGTAGCAGTTCCGCTTCTTCTTCATTCATAGTGCAATTCCCCACAGCCGGTTCAGGCATACGCACGAAACCGGTTTTCCGTGAATGACATTGGGTACGGCGACTGTCCGCTCAGTCACGAGAATTAAACTGCTGATTTGCCCGCACGCGGCGTAGCGGGTCAGCTGCATCACAATGCGCTTGCGGTCAGGCTGTCCGCGCTTGATTTCGATGCCGATGCCGCCGGGGCAAAGCAAGTCGATGCGGCAGCGCGGCGCGAGCGGGACTTCGTGCGCGCAGGGGATGCCTGATTCCACCAGCGCGGCGCGCACGAGGTCGTGCAGGTCGTATTCGCCCTGCTGGATGGGGGCGCGGATGCCGCGGAGGGCGTGGAGGATTTCTGCGAGAGAATCCGCCGCCGTGTTTGTTTGTGTATCCATTAGTAGAGACCCGCCATCGCCTGTGTCAGCTGCCCCATCGCCGACGCAACTTCCGCCGTTGTCGGGGCGGGGAGGGAGATGACGTATTCCAGATTTGTGATGGCGGACTGAATCGCGGAGTAGCGCTGCGCGTCGTTTACAATGTCCATGCTCTGCAATTGCGCGTAGGCTTGCGAAAGCAGAATCTTCGCATCGGGAATCAGCGTGTTCTCCACCATCGTGTTGCTGCCGGAGCTGGATGCGCTCGTGTGGTACGGGCAGGTGCCGCTTGCGCCCAAGACCGCGTAGCTGCCGAGGTACTCAATCAGCACATCCTCATATTCCGTGCCGATGAAGGATGCCAGCGGGTGTCCCGACGGAATCGTCAGCACGCCGCGCGTGACCGTGTCCGGGCAATAGGGGGAGGCGAGCAGACCGCTGACGGAGCAAATCGTCTGCGTCGTGTGCATCTGGCAGGAAACCGTCGGTTCTGTGCCGGCTTTCCAGTAGTCCGTCACGACCCCGTAGCCCATCGCGTCGCTTCGGCAAGCGTCGGTGGCAAGCTGCCCCGATACCGCGCATGTCGTCACCTTCACCAAGCCGTAGTCGCTGGCGCTGCCCTCCAGAATGTCGCGGTTGGACAGCCCCTGATGAATCTTGCTCATGTAGCTCTGCCACAGCGGGGCGGCGGAGCGGGAACCGGTGGATTTCGACGACAGCGCCTTGTAGTTGTCATGCCCAACCCACAGGGCGGAGGAGTAGTAGCCCGTCATGCCGGCGAAGAAAACGCCCTTCTGGTCGGAGTTCGTGCCAGTTTTGCCCGCGACGGTCTGCCCCTTGATTTTTGCGTTTGTGCCCGTGCCGGAGGAAACCGCCTGCTTGAGCATGTCCACGACCATGTACGCCGTGGATTCGCTGAACACGCGGTGACGCTCCTGCTGCTGGTGGCCGTCCCAGATGACCTTGCCCGTGCTGTCCGAAATGCCGAGGACGGAGATGGGCTGCTGATACACGCCGCCGTTCGCCAGCACGCCGAAGGCAACCGCCATCTGCATGGGCGTGATGCCGCTGGAGCCGAGGGACAAGCCGAACGGCGTTGCGTCAATGTGCGCATCGTCAATGCCCATCGCGTGCAGGAAGGCAACGGAATTGTCCACGCCCACGAGGGTCATCAGCGCCTGCGCGGCGGCGGTGTTGTGGCTGTTGACGAGCGCCTTGCGCAGCGTCTCCGGGCCGGCGTAGGAGCTGCCGCCGTAGTTGCGCGGCCATGAATCCTGCCCGTTTGACCCGCGCCAGCCGGAAATCGGCAGCGGCATGTTCATCACGATGCTCGCGGGGGATGCGCCAAGCTCAATCGCGGGGGCGTACACGGCAATCGGCTTGATGGACGAGCCGACGGGCATGGTCATATCCACCGCGCGGTTGAAGGTTTTCATGGCGGTCGGGCGCGTGCGGCTGCCGACGATGGCTTTGATTTCGCCCGTGTGGTAGTCCACGACGACGGCGGCGGCCTGCGGCTCAACCGTTTCGTCGTATGTGCCGTCGGAATTGCGCGTGCGGTAGACCTTGTCCGCCGGGTCGCGCAGGGAAGGGTAGTTCGTCCAGTTTTCCAGCGTATCCTCGACGGTGGACTGAATGGAGGTGTCGATGGCGAGCTGGACGTGGTAGCCGCCGGTGCGCAGCTTGTTTTCCATGGCGTTGCGGTTGGCGGAGGTGTCCTCAAGGTTGTTCAGCTGCAGCAGAATGTCGATGACCTCATCCACCGCGTATTCGACGTAGTGCGCGTAGGCGTACATGCCGGTAGCCGTGTTCGGGTCTTTCTCCAGCACATGCGCGGTCGTCGGGTCAAGCGCCTCCTGATACTGCTCATAGGTGATGTACTGGTTTTCGTACATGCAGCGCAGGACGTAGTTGGTGCGGTCGTTGGTGATGGCGGGGTAATCCACGCCTTCCTTCTGCCGCGTGTAGAAATTCCGACGCGGATTGTAGTAGTAGGGCGAGTTGCATGTGCCCGCCAGCATGGCGCATTCGCGGAGCGTCAGTTCGCCCAGCGATTTGCCGAAATACCCCTGCGCGGCGGTGTACACGCCGTAGTAGTTTTCGCCGAGGTAGATGGTGTTCAGGTAGCTTTCGAGAATCTGATCCTTTGTGTAGCGCGTTTCCAGCTGCATGGCGAGGTACGCTTCCTGAATTTTGCGCTTGTAGCTCTGCTCGGAGGAAAGGAGCGTGTTCTTAATCAGCTGCTGGGTGATGGTCGAGCCGCCCTGCGTGGAGGAGGAGGAAAGGTTCGACACGAACGCGCCGATAATGCGCTTGATGTCCACGCCGTTGTGGGTGTAGAAGCGCGCGTCCTCCACGGCGATAAAGGCGTGCTGGAGGTATGTCGGCATGGCCTGAATCGACACCATGACGCGGTTCTCCGAGCCTTTGTATTCGGTGATGAGGTTGCCGTTGGCGTCGTAGATGAAGGAGGTCTGCGCCTGATCGTCAATCGCGGCGAGGTCAAGCGTCGGGGCGGTTTCCATGTACCCTTTCGCAATGCCGACCACCGCGCCGACTGCCGCCAGCCCTGCCACCAGCACCAGCACCGCGAAAATGCGGATGACGTTGACGGCAATCGACAGCACGAAGTTCGGCTTCTTCATCTCCGGCTTGAAAATGGAGTGCTTGTAGACCTTTTCCCCCTCCGGCAGCGCTTCGCTATCATCCGCCGAAGCGTTCCAGAAGTCCTCGTGCGCGAACATGTCCGCCTGCCCCGCAACTTCCACGGGGTCGTCGTCGTCCGCCCAGTTCGGGTCGTACTCGTCAGGATCATCGCCCTGCGGGTCGTCGGGATAACCGTCCTGATAGGCAAAATCGTCGTTTTCCGGCACAAAGTCCGGGGAATCGCTGCGTTTCTTCACTGTTTCAGCCCCTTTGCGCCGTCAGCGGCATGATGCGCGCCCCGGCGGAATATGAAAACGTGGATGCCAATCCACAAGAGCATACAGAATTACATCCTATATTATAGCACATATTCGCGCATCCTGCAATGGCAGGCGACGAAAGGAGGATGCACCATGCCCCAGACAAACAACGAATCAGAAGCGAAAATTCCTGCAAAGCGGCGAAAATCTCCCCGGCGGCGGTGGAAACGCGCGCTGCTGCTGCTTGTGCTGATGACGCTGCTGATTCTCCGCGTCGAGCGCAACGTGACGGACGTCGTGCTGACGCTCTCGCAGGCGACGGCGCGGTCGCTGGCGATTCAGGCGCTCAACGAGGCAGCGTCTGAGATGCTCGGACTCGGCGTGCATTACGCCGACCTGATGACCGTCGAGAAGGACGATCAAGGGCAAGTGCGCCTGATTCAGGCGAATACCCCGGAGATGAACCGCTTGGCGGCGCAGGCGTCCCTGCTTGCGCAGGAGAGATTGACTGCCATGGGGCAGAAAACCGTCGTCGTGCCGCTGGGCAGTGCCGTCGGGCTGACGCTGCTGGCGGGCGCGGGGCCGGGCATCGCCGTGCAGATTCTGCCCGTCGGCTCGGTGCAGGCGGCGTTCAGCACCGATTTCACCACTGCCGGCATCAACCAGACACGCCACCGCATTTCCCTCGTCCTGACCGCGAACGTGCAAATCGTCATTCCGACCGGCGCGAAAAACGTGCAGGCCAGCACGCAGATGGCGATGGCGGAAAGCATCATTGTCGGGCAAGTGCCGGATTCCTTCGCCGAGGGCGGCAGCGACAACAGCATCATCGACCTTGCGCCGTGAGGGGGAATTGGGTATAATAGAACCGAAATCCCGCTGATTTCAGCAGAAAGAAGCATTACCATGCGCGTTCTCGACATTGACCTCGACTTTTTCCTCGCCGACTGCTGCCCGCTTGCCGAACTGGGCGAGCGCCCGTCCCTCCCCGGACATGAGCCGTGGGAAGCATCCGCCGTCCGCGCGTTCCTCGAAACCCAGTGCGGCCTGTCCCGCACCACGCCCAAGCCCGGCCGCATCTTCGAGACGCACGACGGCGCGCTCCGCTTCTGGGAGGAGCAAATCGCCGCCGGACGCCTGACCGCCCCCTTCGATGTCACCCACGTTGATGCCCACAGCGACCTCGGCATCGGCTATCCCGGCCCGAACTTCGTGCTGTTCAACGTCCTGTCCATGCCCGTCCCAAAGCGGCTGGACTACACCGCGTTCTATGCCCAGAAGAAGCTCGATGAGGCGAATTACCTGCTGTTCGCGCTGGCGATGCGGCGGATTTCGTCGCTGGATAACGTGCGCAATCCGCGTTCGCGGGCGGATATTCCGCAAGTGCTGCTTGACGCGGACGGCAACATCCATCTCAATTCGCTGACCGCGCAGATGTTCGCCGCGAAAAACGGCGCAGAGCCGACCGTGCCCTTCCGCGTGTACGACGACTACCGCGATTTCCGCGCGGCGGGGGCGTATGACTTCGTGACGCTCGCGATTTCGCCGAGGTACGCGCCGAAGGAGGCGGATAAGCTGGTGGAGGTCGTGGGGGAGTATATTCGTCACATCTAATATGCTACAAAAAAATGGCAGCATGACTTGACAAAACAAAAAACACATGCTATATTACAAATGAAGATACTGGCATGAAAAACGAACGATACAGAAAGGCGTGAATCCCATGGGGCAGACAGCGCGGCAATTGTAATCCTACTGTGACAGATAAAGGAGAAGCGAATGAAAAAGTTTCTGTCGCTGATGCTCTGCGCCGCTCTGCCCCTGTGCGCTTTTGCCGCCCACGCGGAAAATGCAGAACTGAACATTGCCACCAATCAGTATTATGCCTTGATGGAACGCATGGAGCAGTTTGAACAGGAAAGCGGCATCAGCATCACCTGCGAAAAGTCCGTAGACATCATGGACACGATTTCGACCGCCTACGTTATCAAGAATCCCGACATTGATTTGTTTGCTTTCACTGCTTACGACGGCTTATATACCCTCAAAAACATGAAATACTACGCGCCGCTAACCGGCAGCGCGATTTTGCAGGACGCTTTCCAGCATGTCTATCCCGCTCTGCGCCCCGTCTGCACGGATGACGATACGCTGATGGGCTGGATAATAGATGCTTCCCCGATGGGCATGATGGTCTTGACGGAATATCTGGACGAATGGGGAATGAAGTCGCCCGAAACCTTCGACGAACTGCTGGATGTGTGCAACGAAATTCTGGAAGAAGGGCTTCTGCCGGAAGAGACAGGGCTTCTGATGCAGAAATACACCCAGTCGGGCATGATGGACTTGTTCATGAAGTATTACATCATGACCTCCCTGCAGGAGGGACGCAGGCTGGACTTTACGGACGAAACGTTTCTGCATTACGTCCAGCGCATCAAGGACGAACTGCCCGCGGAAGAAGAGCCGCGCATGGCATTTGAAAATATTTTCATGATTCCGGGTGCTTCGTCCGCCCCGTCGCAGATGATTCAATTCGTGCCGCGCATTTTCCCGGAGCAGAACAGCGCGGTTGAAACGTATGTGACCATTGCTGTGGTGAACCCCTACGGCAAGAATCAGGAAGCCGCGATTCAGTTTTTGGAATACTGCGCGACACATCTGACAGATGGAAGTTACTTTATCTATGACAACCTGACCGAGCCGATTGAAAATCCGTCGATGGTGGCGCAGCTGGATGAACTTGCGGAAAAAATCGCACTGCTGGAACAGAAAGCAGATAAAGAGCGCGCGGACGAGGACACCCTGCGCGACTTGCAGGATCAGTACGCAAACATGGAGCAGTGGCGTTATTTCTCTTCGGCGGAGGATATTGCCTACTATCAGGAGATGGCGAAATCGCTGTATGTGTCCGAGGGTTCGCCGCTGACGTATGATGACGCGCTTCAGGTGTTGGTGCAGCGCTATCTGAATGGCGCGTTTGATGCGGCGACGTTCGCGAAGGAATGCCAGAATCATGTGGAAATGATTTACGCGGAAATCGGCGAATAATCAATAGAACCAAAAAACCTCGCGGCATCACCTGTCGCGAGGTTTTCATGTGCAAACAATGTGGATAACTCAAATCCCCGTTGCGGATTTCGCGGACGTGGCGATATTCTCCGCGTGGTCGCCGATACGTTCGAGGTTTGTCAGCATATCCAGATAAATCATGCCGTTCTTCGCGGAACACTTGTGGTTCTTCAAGCGGTCCATGTGGTGGCTGCGGAGGGCTTCGGTCGTCGTGTCGATTTCGTCCTCCACGCCCTCCACTTCGCCCAGCAGCGTGTCGTCTGTTACCTGCGCCTTGAACATGTCCAGCGAGCGCTGCATCTGCGCGCGCACAAGGTTCGACAGGCTTTCCAGCTCCTGTACCGCCTTGGGCGAGAATTTCACCTCGTCCTGATTCTTCAGCTGCGCCGATTCCATGATGTTCTGGCTGTGGTCGCCAATGCGCTCCATGTCGTTGACGACGTGGAACATCGAGCCGACCAGCTTCGTGTCCTTCTCGGACAGGTCAAGCCCCTTCACTTCCACCAGCGAATCGGTGATTTCGCGGTTCAGGTAGTCCAGCACGTCCTCGTTCCGCGCCAGCTCTTCGGACTTCTTCGCGTCCCACTCGTTGAAGCACTCCATCGCCCGCTGGAAGTTGCCCATCGCAATGCCGCCCATGCGCTGCACTTCGTTGAACAGCTGCGCCACGGCAATCGGCGGCGTTTTGAGCATACGCGCGTCAAAGTAGCGCAGCTTCATTTCCTCGGCGGTCGAGCCGTCGCCCTTGATCAGCAGGCACGCCAGCTTCTCCAGCCAGCTTGCGGCGGGCAGCAGCAGCGCCGTCGTCGTGACGTTGAAGAGAATGTGGACGATGGCGATTTGCAGCTTGAGGTTGCCGGGGGAGAGCATCTCGACCCAGCTTGCCAGCGGCAGGCAGCAGGCGATGATGACGAAAATCACCGTGCCGATGACGTTGAAGAGCAGGTGCACCGTCGCTGCGCGCTTGGCGGTGGAGTTTGTGCCCGCGCACGCCAGCAGCGCCGTAACGCAAGTGCCGATATTCTGCCCGAAGAGGATGAAGATGGCGCCATCCAGCCCAATCAGCCCCTGCGCGACGAGTGTTTGCAGGATGCCGATGCTGGCGGCGGAGGATTGCAGGACGGCGGTGATGCCCGCGCCGATCAGCACGCCCAGAATCGGGTTGTTGATGGACGCCATCGCCTTCTGGAAGCCCTCCCACGTCCGCAGCGGCTCCATCGCGCCGGACATGGTGTTCATGCCGATGAACAGGATGCCCAAGCCCATCGTGATGGTGCCGAACTGCTTGGCGGTTCTGTACTTGTCGGGAAGATTCGAGAGAATCAGCCCCAGAAACGTGAAGATGGCGGCGAAATCAATCTGCACAGACAGCAGCAGCGACGTGACCGTTGTGCCGATGTTTGCGCCCATAATCACGCCGACCGCCTGCGTCAGGGACATCAGCCCCGCGTTGACGAAACCGACGACCATGACCGTCGTCGCGGAGGAGGACTGCACCACCGCCGTGATGGTGATGCCCGCGAGCATGGCGAGGAAGCGGTTGCCCGTCACCATGCCGAGGAGCTTTTTCAGCCGTGTACCCGCCGCTTTTTCCAGCGCTTCGCCCATCAGCTGCATTCCGAACAGGAACAGCCCCAGTCCGCCGAACAGGGATAAGACATTCATAATCGTCATGATGGTTCGTTTCCTCCGAGCGTGCCGCAATGCAGCAGAATTCCGCCTGTGCGGGGAAAAATCGCATACATATCTACTTTACCACACTTTGCGCTTGTTTTCAACTGAATTTTACATATTCATAGAGATTTTAGGCGGCGTTCAGCGGGGGAACAAAAGGTTCTTCACGGAATCTTGGGGGGAAGAGCAGCTTGGAGGCGCGTCTGCGGACGCGCAGAGTTACTGGCAGGGACGCTTCGCTGCCTGCACCTTTGTTGACGGCTTCCTTAGGATTGGTCGGACGCGGAACAGTTGGGGCGTTGCCCCAAACCCCACAAGGGACGCTGTCCCTTGACCCTGCAAGGGGCAATTGCCCCTTGACCCCTTTTCGCGATTGGGTTGGTCGCACTTTCATGCTCCTTCCGCGTGCAGCTTTTGGGGGCTTCGCCTAAGCCCTTGTTTGCTTTCCCAACTTTCCGTGAAGAACCAAACAAAAAGCCGCCCCGAAAGGCGGCGAATGTCAAATTCGCAGCGGATGCCGCTGGGCAAATCAACATCTTGCGCGGAATCATCCCTGCGCCTGGCGCACCATATGGTAAAACGTCCCTTCTCCGCTGAGCGTCACCCGCTTCACCGGCTCGCCCACCACCCGGAATCCCGCCTTCTCGTAGCAGCGAACGGCGCGCGTGTTCCACGTCCGCACTTCCAGATACATCGGCTTGCCCGGATACAGCCGCTGGGATAAATCCCACGCCAGCGCCGTCATCTGCGTGCCGTACCCCTGTCCGCAGTGGTCGGGATGCGCCCCGATGCCGAAAAACACCTCGCTGCCCTCATCGGACAGGTTCACGAAGCCCACCAGCGTTTCGCCATCGTAAAAGGAATAGAAATTGTTTGCCGGATTCGCAAAACCGTATCCGTGCTTCTTCTGCTCGGCATACGGCGGATTGTTGTACATCGCGTATTCGCCGGGGTACTGCCACGCGCAGATGGCTTCCTTCTCGGCTTCGGTGGTCGGATGATACGTCAGCATGGGCGTTTTCCTCCTTGGGGATATTTCTGATTATGCAAAAAACCGGAGGCAGCCTTGCGCCGCCCCCGGTCAAATCCTCGATTATTGCAGCACAATGCCTTCCGCTTCCAGCTCCGCGCGGGTGCAGAGCCGCAGCGTCACAAAGTTCTGCTGGCAGATGATGTAGCTGCCGCCTTCACGCGTGTCCTTGTTCTCCAGCGTCACGATGCCCTGCGCGATGCAGTCGTGGTCGGCGCAGCTGGCGTCGGTCATCTCGATGCTCGTCTCCGTGACGTGGATGATGTTCACGCACACGCCGTGGATCAGCCGGTAGTACCCGTCCTCCAGCAGCGGAATCGGCTCGTACGTCTTTGTGCCGACCGTCACAAGCAGGAACGCGACGGCTTCCGACGGGTCGCGAACCGCGCTTGCCATCGGGGAGGGCGCAATGCCGGGGTCAGTGCCGCGCGTCGCCGGGTTCAGCTTCGCGAAGCTCAGCGATTCGTTCGATGCCGCCAGAATCGCCTGCGCGTCGGCGAGGGTTTCCTGCGTCGTCGTCAATTCCGCCTCTGTCGCGGCAAGGGTTGCCTTTGTGGCTTCCAGCTCCGTCGTGGCGGCGGTCAGGGTGTCCTTCGTCGCGGCGAGTTCGGATTCCTTCGCGGTCAGGCTGTCCTTCGTCGCGGTGAGTTCGGCTTCCTTCGCGGTCAGACTGTCTTTCGTCGTGGTGAGCTCGGCTTCCTTCGCGGTCAGGGTGTCCTTCGTCGCGGCGAGTTCCGCTTCCTTTGCGGTCAGGCTGTCCTTCGTCGCGGTGAATTCGGCTTCCTTCGAGGTCAGGGTGTCCTTCGTCGCGGCGAGTTCGGCTTCCTTTGCGGTCAGGCTGTCCTTCGTCGTCGTGAGCTCGGCTTCGGTGGCGGTCAGCGCCGTCTTGGTGTCGGACAATTCCGTCGTGGCGGCGGCAAGGGTGTCCTTCGTCGTGGTCAGCTCGGTTTCAGTGGCGGACAGGCTGGTTTTTGTGTCGGACAGCTCCGTCTGCGCGGCAGTCAGCGTGTTCTGCGTCACCGCCAGTTCGGCTTCCGTCGTGGCGAGCGCTTCCTTCGTGTTCTCCAGCTCGTATTCCTTCGCCGGCAGGGATGCTTTCAGCGTGTCCAGTTCGTTCTGCGTGGCGGACAGCGTGTTCTTTACCGCCGCCAGTTCGGTCTGGGTGATAATCAGCGCGTCCTTCGTGGATGCCAGCGTGGTGTCGCGGCTGTTCAGCGTGCCCTGCGTTTCGGCGAGGGTGGCTTCGGTGGACGCGAGGGTGCCCTTTGTGGCGGACAGTTCAGTTTCGCGGTCAGCAAGCGTACCCTGCGTTTCGGCGAGGGTGGCTTCGGTGGATGCGAGGGTGGTCTGGGTATCCGTCAAGGCGGCGGCGGTCGTGTCCAGCGTGGTCTGCGTGTCCGCGAGGGTGGCTTCGGTGGATGCGAGGGTGTCCTTCGCGGCGGACAGGCTGTTTTCGGTGTCCGCTAAGGTGGATTGGGTGGAGGACAGCGCGCTCTGCGTGTCCGTCAGCTGATTCCGGGTGTCCGTCAGCGAATTGTGGCTGACGATGAGACTGGCGCCAAGTGCGATGGAAGAGACTGCCAGCACGATGGCGGCAATCATCCAGATGATGGTCTTTTTCCGGGCGGCAATGGGGCTCATAGCAATCCTCCTAACAAACGACGAAAATGGGCAGAAACCTTCCGTTTTTTCCAGTTTACCACCATCGGGGGAAGTTGTCAATCTCGAATTTCGCGGAAGCACAAAAAACGCCCCTCCGCCGACAAAAGCAGAGGGGGCAGGGGAAGGAAGATTATTGGTTCTTCACGGAAAGTTGGGGGGCAAACAAGGACTTAGGCGAAGCCCCAAAAAGCTGCACGCGGAAGGAGCATGAAA
>OLSC01002414.1_pt1 | contig 12944 bp, 7 predicted proteins | sample 1672881 | NCBI WGS metagenome assembly OLSC01 (sample SAMEA3136733, study PRJEB25190) | human gut metagenome | biome: human gut; feature: human-associated habitat; material: faeces | place: Austria | collected 2013
GGCTGCAAAATACTTAGTATTCTGACATAATAAGCAATCTGTGACCTGGCAGTAGATTTGGATGTGCGAAGTTTGAGCTGGTTACATTTAAATAGACGCAAGGAAATGTTATTTGTTGCAAAGGAACGTCATTTTCTGCAATAAATTTATTTGGATTGATGAGAGATTTTTTGGTATCTATTTGGACTAGAGAGATTTTTTGATATCTTTTTGGAGGGGGATTGAATACTGTCATGGAGAAAGCCGATACAAAATAACTGGAAAATTGAAAATTAAGAATCCAGTCACCGAAGTAGGAGGAAAAAGCAAGCTGGAATGTCGGAAATGGAGAATCCAATCACCGGAATAGGTGAGGAAGGCAAGCTGAAATGTCGAAAATAGAAAAAAAAGTCAACTAATTGGGCAGGAAAGGCAAGCTGGAATCCTCAAAATCATCAAAACAGTCAACCAAAGCAAGAAAAAGACAAGCTGGAATTCCCAAAACTAAAATTCCAGCCATTCATCTACTCGTATGCCTATATATACAACATAATAAGTGGATTTTATATTAATTTTACTCTGCAAGAGAATATATTAACGTCATGATTTATAGGAGAAAAAAAGGCAAAAATATAAGAAAAGTATATCCACTTAGATTGCTTTGTAGTATAATAAAGGAAGTATATAGGAACGTGATGTGCATGAAGAATTTATCGTATTTGTTGTACGGGGGAGAGCGTATGTTCGTGGGAAAAGAATCTAATAATCAACAGAAAGGTATGGTGAAAACATGCGAAAACAAAAGAGAATATGGGCGTACTTGCTAAGTGCGGCGATGGTTGTAACATCATTTACAATGTCTAGCACGACAGGAAAGGCAGAAGGTACAACAGAAAAAGGTAAGATCGTTAGCGTGATGGACAGAACCTCGACAAAGAAAGCGGCAAGCGAAACAGAAATAGGTAAGATCGCCAGCGTGACAAACAAAGTTTCGACAAAGAAGACGGCGGGGACAGATTCCTTCCAAGATCTAAACAGACAACAGATCACGGAGGCAATGGGTGTTGGATATAATTTAGGAAACTCCCTGGAAGCAAATAGCGGAGGAACTCCAAACGAGACAGCATGGGGGAATCCGGTTTTAAGCAAAGAATTTGTTTTGGCAGCAAAGGCAGCAGGATTTCAATCAATTCGAATTCCGGTATCTTATTTGAGCAAAATCGATGATAACAATGGATACAAAATTGATTCTGCATGGCTGGATCATGTACAGGAAGTAGTAGACTATTGTGTACAGAACGATATGTATGCAATCGTTAATATGCATGGAGACGGTTACACAACGGTAAGCGGTAGCTGGCTGCTCTGCGCAAGCAGCGATCAGACTAAGATCAAAGCTAAGTACAAGGCATGTTGGGAGCAAATTGCAGATCGTTTCAAAAATTATGATGAACATTTAATTTTTGAGTCAATGAACGAAGAATCTGACGGAACCTATGGTACTCCAAATAAGACAGCGTATAACAATATCAATGATTATAATCAGATTTTTGTGGATACGGTTCGTCAGACCGGTGGCAACAACAATCGCAGATGGCTGTTGATACCTGGTTGGAATACAAACATTAATTATACGGCAGACAATTATGGTTTTGTGCTGCCAACGGATCAGTATTTATCGTCTGATATTGCATCCGGCGAAAAAAGAATTATGATTTCTGTGCACTACTACGATCCATGGGATTTTTGTGGTACAGAATCAGCCGATAAAACACAGTGGGGCAGCGAGGCAACAAACCAATCCAAAGTACCGACTTGGGGCGATGAAAGTTATATGGCTTCGCAGTTTAAGAAAATGAATGATAAATTCGTATCACAGGGATATGGCGTTATCATTGGCGAGTTTGGAGCCATCAACAAAGCAAACTATGATAGTCGGAATAAGGCATGTCGAGCCGATTATTATCAGAAAGTATGTTATTATGCAAAACAGTACGAACTGGTGCCTGTTGCATGGGATAATGGATTCGATGGTGACTATGGCTTTTGTCTGATAAATCGGTATTCTTGTCAGGTAACGCATCAAGACATTATTGATGCAATGATGGAGATCTATCGTGCATCTTCCACGGCAACCGGGATAGCTTTGGATCAGCAGGAAATCACGATTCATGTTGGGGATGCGGGAACACAACTTAATGCAACCTTAACACCATCTGACAGCAAAGATGTTATTAAATGGACATCCGATGATGAGAAAGTAGCCACAGTAAATTCCAATGGTTTGGTCACAGCAGTGGGCGCAGGTACTTGCACAATTACGGCAGCGATTGCGGCCGGATGTCAGGCAACGTGCAAAGTGACCGTGCCAAAACCTTCCTATATACGGACAAAGCTGTATATGTTAGATACATCCGGCTGGACGACGATCGCTAGTGAACAAAGTGTAGATATTTCAATGAAAGACGAAGAATTCACGTTATCAGTTAAGCCGACAGACACGCAGCTTAAAAATATCGGTTCGTTATATATCAAAGATATACAGGCGGCCGAAGCGGCAGGTTCAGCACTTAGCTATGCAGTTATTACGCTGAAATCAATAACAGTAAATGGGAAACAGTACACGATCAAAGACGACACGTATACCTATGATAGCAGTTTGGAATCGGCAGCATCCGATGGACTGTCAAATAATGTGTTTGATTTTGCTTTTATTAATATTTGGGCAGATGTCATGACACATATTCAGGATGTGTCGGCAGAAAGACAGAAAAAAGCTTCCTTTAATAACGCTTCGTATCAGGGAAACAATACAGTGGAACTTACCTTTGCTGTTAGCGGTGCAAAGGTAAATGGGGCGGTAGAGCCAAGTACAAAACCGAGTGCAACGCCAAGTGTGAGCCCAAGCATAGGACCAAGTGCAAAACCGAGTGCGACACCAAGCGTGAGCCCAAGCACAGAGCCAAGTGCAAAACCAAGCGTGAGCCCAAGCACAAAACCAAGTGTAACGGCGAAAGGATTTGCTGTGTATGCTAAAGTTAAGGGAGCAGGTAAAATTGCAGTGGGTTCTCGCTATAAACTTGCTGCTAAGAAAAAAATGAAACTTACTGTTCAGTGGGTTCCGAGAAATGCTGCAAGTCAAAAACTAACATTTAAGAGCAGCCGACTATCCATCGTGAAAGTAACGGCAAATGGTACTGTAAAAGCAGGCAAAAAGGCAGGCAAGGCAGTCATTACGATTACGACAGCCAATGGATTAAGCAAAAAAGTTCGTATCCAAGTCATGAAAAAGCCCGTCAAGAAACTTACCGTTAAGGCAGGAAAGCGTAACCTTAAGAAAGGCAAAAAGCTGAAATTAAAGGTAAAAGCAAAACCGGGCAAAAAGCTGGCATCCACACAGTATTGCTGGAAATCTTCTAATAAGAAAATAGCTGCAGTATCTGCAAAGGGTGTAGTTAAGGCCAAGAAAAAAGGTACTGTGAAGATTACAGTTTATGCAACCGATGGCAGTGGCAAAAAGAAGAGCGTCAAGATCAAGGTAAAATAGGGATATCGAGGAATTAAAGAAAGATAAGTGTTGTGGGATATAGAGGAGACCGCCGATTGGCGGTCTCTTTTGCAATATAGGAAACAAAAAAAGTGTCCCATATTATAAAAGCACTCTGTGAGGATGCAATCGCGGTATAAAAGAAAATTACATAGGCAATTGTGTAACGTAAAGAGTGTTAAATGCAAGTTGTTCTAGTGCGTCTGCGAGATATTGCGTATGAAAACAACAATATTATTCATTCTTTTAAATTTTTATCGAAATATTTCACAAAGTTTTCCAATAAAAATTGTGCATAATATATAATTTATGTAAGGGGAGTTAATAGATTAACAGATTTCTGTAATGACAAAAACATAGAAAAATCAAACAATATCGATGGTTTGGTTCAATATAAAAGAAATGAAAAAAACGGAGAAATGTTTGAACATGGATGGTGTATGCTTACGACGAGATAAGTAAAATAGTTGCATGAAGAGGGAAGGAGTAAGATACCATGGGAAAAAGTAATCTTATTAAAATTGCAGCATTGTTGTTAGTGATGGCATTGGCAATCATCGCTTTAATTCCAGAAAAAAGTACTGATAACAATTTAACGGGGAAAGAGAAAACACAACAGATATTGATGGATGATGCCGGAAAATAGGTATTAATAATATTGTTATATAACGATGACCGTTTCGCATAGATTTTGCGTAATGGTCATTTTATATTGTAGACACTAAAAAAAGTTGTTGTTATTTTAACTAAAATTATATTTGAAATATTGTTGAATCCGCACAATATCAGAATATGAAATTGTCTCAAAAGTACATAATTCATCGAATAAATCATGTTTAATACTTCTTATGGAAATGAAAATAACGGAAAAGGGAATAGAAACGTTATGTATTACAATGAACATCTAGAGGCGTTGATAATTACACCGTAAACGAGGAGGACGATGATATGAGTAGGAAAAGTATTAGATTGAAAATCTTTCTTGCACGACTGCTTGTGGTAGTGATGGTTGTAACTAGTATACCATTTTATCAGAAGCAGGAGGCAAAGGCGGCTGGTAACTTACTTTGGCCGGTATCTGGAGGTAAACTGGGATGTGGATTTAATTGCTCTTGTGCAACCCATAGGGGATATCATAATGGAATTGACATTAATGGAGTTCCTGAGGGAACCAGTATAATGGCGGCGGAGAGTGGTGTTGTTATCTGTTCTAATAATACAACATCAGGAAGAACTGAAAAATGCAATCGTGGATGTCAGGGACAAGGCAATGGACATCATGTTGAGATTAAACATGCCAATGGAATGATTACACAGTACAATCATATGAGTCGAGTTGATGTATCAATTGGACAGAGTGTTACCCGTGGACAGGTAATAGGTGCTGTTGGGCAAACGGGAAATGCCTATGGGGCGCATTTACATTTTGTTGTATCAATTGGTGGACGTCATACAGCATGGTCAGGTACAGGTAACAGGGTGGTAAATCCGTTGGACTACCTCGGTGGTTCCAATCCGCAACCGGTTGCAAACGCTTCTATCCAAGCCGTATCATGTGACAAATATGATAATAATCTTGTGCCACGAGCAAAAGTATATAATCCAAATGGACAGAGAGTTACTACGGTAGGAATAACAATTCGAGATAATAATAACGTGATCGCCAGCAAGCAGGAAACTATGAAGCCAGAGGGGCAGTATTCACACTCTTCCAATATATGGTTTGATTGTAGGACGGAGTGTGGCGTCACATTGCGTCCGGGGCATGTATATAATTGGCAGATATATGCAAATGTTGGCGGTAAGACCCTTTATACCGATTGGATATATGACAGGACAACCGGTACAGAAAAACCAAATACACCGGCATTTAGTACTGCTAAGACACATTATGCGGTTGGGGATGCAGTAACGGTTAATTGGGGTGCTGATAGCAATGCTACAGGGGGGTATTCCCTAACAATCACACAGACAAAAGGTGGAACATATACGAAAACATTAACAACCAGTACTGCGAATGCTACTTCTTTGGCATTTGCATTACCAAGTGCCGGGGAGTATAAAATTACAGGTTTTGCGCGAGGAAGTTCTAATAGTGATGTAGCAACGTTAAATAAAACGATTGTTGCACATGATCCATGCAAAGTACGCTTTGTTGAATTTGACAAAGATGGAAAAGAGAATCTTTTATGCGAGCAGACAGTAAAATACGGATATGCCGCAACTGCGCCACTTGGTATTTCAAGAAAGGGATATACTTTCTTGGGCTGGAAAGGAGAGTACAGCAATGTTACATCTGATCGTACGATAGAGGCGCAGTTCAAGAGAAATACATACAAGATTACATTTTGCGACAAAGATGATAAGGTGATCAAGTCAGAGTCCGTCTTGTTTGAAGATAGTGCAACTGCGCCGGAACCACCAGAGGCTGAAAAAGGTTATGTGTTTGCTGGATGGGATTCTGAAGATTATAAAAATGTACAGGGGAATGCTACGATTAAGGCAACTTATGTATGGGCTAATGATGATCTTCCGGTTGTCATTACTTTGAATAAATGCGAGTTTAAGGATGACGGATATATTGTCAATTATGATATTAAAAACAATCCAAATAAGCGTACAAAAGGACGTGCCCTGGTATCTTTAAAGACATCAAAAGGGAAATTGTTAGATTCGACAGAATCAAAAGCTTTTTCTTTGGGGAAAGGAGAAGAGAAGAAAGGCATAGAGATTTATGTGCCATATGAGGGGGCTGCAACAAAGGCAGATTTATATATTATTAATGGGTTTTCCAAAGGAATCCCGATTTCAGAGGTGGCTACTATTGATGTGGCACGTAATTGGAGTGAGTGGAGCCCGGAAAAACCAGATGATAATAATGAAATTGAAACCAGAACAGAATATCGACATCAAGATAAGGAAACAACGACAACACGAACAAATGCCAATGCAGGATGGACATTAGATAAGTCGGTCCTTGATGGAGATTGGAATTATGGCGCTTGGAGTGGATGGACAAGAAACTCAATTAGTGGATATACGAATGAGACATCCAAGAGAGAAGTGCAAACGCAAAATGTACAGGACTCTGCAGCACGTACATTATATAATTGGTATTATTACAGATATTATAATGCCAATGCAAAAACATTTTATTACACCTACTCATCTAGTATGGGTGGTACCAGGTATGATTGGCAGACAGATTATTGTCTGCCGGTAATTGGGACTTACTCCGGTCACACAGGGTATAAACCTGCCGGTGGTAAAAACTTTTCTGCTGAGATATGGTTCTTAGCATCAACGCAAAATATAGCAGCTTCTTCGCATACTGAATGGAGATATCGTGATGCGACAAAGGGATATACATATTATTGGTCGCGTTGGAAGGATTGGACCGAGTGGAGCACGAATGAAGCAAAGGAAAGCAATACTAGTAAGGTAGAGACAAGAACAGCATATCGTTATCGTGCCAAGATGAAAGACGTAGAGGACAACTCCGGAAAGAGTTATACGGTATCAGGAACACTTGATAAGGAGCTTTCTGGGAAACAGGCGACATTATTGGTATACAAAAATGATGAACCATCAGATTCTAATAATGAATATGTGGGACAGGTTGCGATTGGAGAAGATGGCAGCTATGCATATACATTTATCCCTCGTCAGGCTATTAGCGCAAAAACAGGCGATTATACTGTAGCGCTTGCGATAGAAGGTGCTGAGAATCCGGTATTTTTGGAAAAGATCATTGCTCCAAAGCCGGAATATACGGTTACCTTTAAGGATGATGAAGGAAATATCATTGATACACAGAAGGTAATGGAGGGAAGTAGCGCAACTTCGCCGAAAGTACCAGATAAAGAGCATTATTCCTTTGTGGGTTGGGACTTTGGCTTTACCAACGTTAGAGACGACATGGAGATTACGGCACAGTATGTGAAAAATAAATATAGTGTTGCTTATGTAAATTGGGAAACCAAAGAGGCAGAAACTAAAGTGTTTTCTTATGGTGATCCATTAGACTACCCGGAGGAATCAGTTATTGAGGGCTATGATTTCGTTGGCTGGACAACATTAGATGGTAAGAAGGTTAATGAGGTGACTGATAATTTGGTGTTGATGGCAAATTATAAAATACAGACCTATACGATTAATTTCTATGATAAAAATGAGAAATTAATTAATTCTCAAAAGGTAGAATATGGTAAAGATGCTATCGAGCCAGAACATGAAGATGTTGATAAGATGGATTTCAAAGGATGGAATACCTATGGATTTATCCAAGTCAAGTCAGATCTGGATGTATATCCGGTATATGTATGGAAAGAAACAACAGAGACGCCATCTTGTGACACAAAATCAGGTGTGTTTACAGAGGCAACGAAAGTAAAACTTTCTGCAGAAAAGGATGCAACTATTTATTATACAACAGACGGCACCACGCCTAATGTATTTAGTAATAAATATACAGGGGAATTAACAATATCCGCCAATACATATCTTCAATTTGTGGCTGTTGCACCACAAAAGAATATGAGTGAAGTACAGGCAGTATCATTCCTTGTGGCATCTGGAGAAGATGATCAGGGGGCATTGGTGGTGAAAAAAGAAAAGTATAAAATGGATCGAGGATCTGAAACCAAGATCACTTATTTCTTGAGTCACGATAATCCGAATATTGGTGTGAACTTTTATAGTTTGGATGATAATATTGCCACTGTAGCAGAGGATGGAACGGTGCATGCCAATAATGTTGGAACGACACAGGTATTTGTTAGTACGAAAGACAATAAGTATGCAGATTATTGTGAAATTGAGGTTACAACAGATGATGTGGATGTAGAATCTATTTCACTAAATAAGACTTCTGTGACAGGAATAAAAAATGAAACGATTCAGATGCAGGCTACTGTTTATCCTGAAAATGCAACAGATCAGGAAGTTGATTGGTATGTAGATGATAATAGTGTAGCATCTATCACAGATCAAGGAGAGCTTACTATTCTTAAAAAAGGAACAACGAAGCTTCGTGCATATGCAAAATCCGGAACATGCATTGCGGAGTGCGATGTGCAGGGATTAAATGAGTATCAGGAAAGTAAGTTGCAGATGTCTACACAGTACATGTATTTGTATGAAAATGATCTGGATATTCTGTATGCATATTATAATGATGCGGCAGTAGAATGTACATGGACAAGTCAAAATGAAGATGTGGCTACGGTAAAAGATGGTGTAATTACAGCGAAAAAGGAAGGCCATACGGTTATCACAGCAACCGCAGAGGATGGAACGCAGGTAACAAGTATGGTTATTGTAAGCAAAGAGAAGCTTGTAGAACCTGGTGTCTCACCGGAGCCGACTGAAAGTGCAAAACCGACTGAAAGTGTAAAGCCGACTGAAAGTGCAAAACCGACAGTAACGCCAGTTGTCACACCAGGACCGACGGCAGATGCGAGTGAAGAGCCGCAAGTAACACCAACGCCGACAGTTTCGCCAAGTACACAGCCGACAGTGACTCCTAGCGGTAGTCCGACGATTGCCCCATCCAATAAGCCTGTAGTGCAGCCTACAAAACGACCGAATTACAAGAAGCCGGTTGTGAAAGCACCGGCGAAAGTAAAGGGCGTGAAAGTAAAGAATCTCAAGGGTCGTAAACTGAAGGTTTCATGGTCATGGGATATAACGGATGGCTATCAGATCCAGTATGCTATGAACCGGAAATTTACGAAGAAGAAAAAGACGGTTACACTGAATTCTTTGGTGTCTAAGAAGACGTTCAGACATCTCAAAAAGAAAAAGACATATTATGTACGTGTTCGAGCATTTAAGGAGTCTGGAAATGTTAAGAAATATGGTAAGTGGAGTACAGTAAAGAAAATTAAGATTAAGAAGTAAAGTTGCTTCATAAGATTCATAGCGATGACCGTTTCGCATAGATTTTGCGAAACGGTCATTTTATATTTATGGAAAAAATTGAAAAAAGTTGTTGTGATTTTTAACGAAATTTAATTCGAATAATTGTCAAATACTCACAATGTTTATGGAAATAACAGTTTCAGAAATACGTATTAGATTGAATTTATCATGCTTTAGGGAGATCACAAAAATGAAAATAACGGAAAAAATAGACAACATCACCTATATTACAATGGGCATTGTTATGGAGAAATGAAATTTATGGAAAAAGAGGCGATAGAATGTTTTGTCCAAAACTGATATCACAAATTATTAGGCTGTCATCTGTTTTAAGATGATTGCATCAAACAATATGATATTGCCATGCTTGACTACTAATCTTGCTACATACAAATGACAATATTTTAATCGGGAGGCGAAAAAATGTGGAGACATAAAACGTTACAGATTACTGACGCCATGATTACCAGTAAAGGAGAACGAAAGGTAAATGAAGATTTTTGCGGTTGTTGGCAGAGCAATCTGAAAAGATATTATGTGTTATGCGATGGTTTGGGTGGTCATGGAAATGGGGACGAGGCATCTCGATTTGTTGTAAATAGTATACAGCAAGCCATTTGCAAGCATGAGCTATCAATGAATGAAAGTATTGTATTTGCACAGGAGCAGTTGTTACGTAAACAAGAGCAGGAAGGCAAACAAGACAGCATGAAGACAACTTTGACTTGTTTGGAAATCGCAGAGGATAAGGCATGTTTTGCTCATGTGGGGGACTCCAGGGTGTATTGGTTTCAGAAAGGAAAATATAAGCTTCGCAGTCAGGATCATAGTGTACCACAAATGCTTGTCAACAGTGGAAGAATTACTGAAAAAGAGATTAGAAATCATCCGGATCGAAGTAGATTGCTCCGCGTTATGGGTACAGTGTGGGATAAACCTAAATATCAGATGAGCGATCTGATCGAAATTAGTTCCGGCAGTTCCTTTTTACTTTGTAGTGATGGATTTTGGGAATTGATTGAAGAAAAGGAGATGGCTAGGTGTTTGAAAAAGGCACAAACGCCAGCAGAATGGTTGCATATGATGGAATCGCAGATTCTGCAGAAGGGTCAAGGGACGAATATGGATAATTATACAGCGGTAGCTGTGTACATCAGATAAGGAGAGAAAGATGGCAGTTAAGTGTAAAAATGGACATTGGTATGATCCCAATATGCATAGGACATGTCCACATTGCAAAAGGGCAAGTGAGCAGTTGCGCTTGACATTAGATGATGTTGAGGAAGATGACAAAACCGTATCTATTGCAGATGTTGATGTATCTTTGGGAGAACAGCTTGAAGCACTGGATATTTTACATAGTACAGAAACGAATGGTAATCAGGTGCAGGCGGAAATAAAGAGCGAGCAGCAGGAAGAAGATCGTACGATCTCATTTGGCTTTTTTGGTATGGATAGTGAACAGCCACCCGTAACAGGCTGGTTGGTTTGTATTCAGGGCGCCCAGAGGGGAAGTGATTTTCGATTACATTCCGGAAAAAATTTTCTTGGTAGAAGTCCTTCAATGGATATAGTATTGGCAGATGATAAAACGGTGTCGAGGGATAAACATTGCTCAGTGGTATATGACCCCAAGGGAAATCATTTTTATTTGGCACCGGAAAAAGGAAATATTGTATTACGAAATGGCAATATGGTTGAAAGGGCAGAAATATTACAAGAGAGGGATACATTACAGTTGGGAGAAACAATATTACAGTTTATTCCATTTTGTCAGGAGGATATTACATGGGAAGAAGAGTAAGAATCATATTATTATTTGTGGCGTTGTTTGTGTGTCTGCCTGTGATCAATGGTCAGGCGGCAGGAGTGACATCAAACTACAATATTGAACAGGCGCAGGGAAATGCACCAACGGTAAAAGCGTATATTAATGGTGCTAAGACATCTGACAAGATGGTTTTAAGTGCACAGGTTACTGGTACAGAATTCCCAAATGGAATTGCTATGCGGCAGGAAGGTGTTCAAAGTTTTGAGAGAAGTGGAGAGGCAATGCATTACATTGTGTTATTGGACAATTCTGCATCAGTAGATGAAAAACAGTTTGCAGTTGTAAAAAAACAGTTGGTCAAATTTCGACAGACAATGAAGGATAAGGATGCCATAGAGTTATATACGGTTGGCTCTAATGCTTCACGAGGTAATAAAAGTAAAGTGGCTGTCTCTAATGGAAAGAACAATGTAAAAGCAGATTGTGAAAAGATTAAAAGAATTAAACGAAATAAGGGGAAAACTGTATTGTACCGATCTCTTACACAGATTTTGCAATCTGCAGACAACGCTAAGACTAGAACGGTTATTTTAATAATTACAGATGGAGAAGATGACAGTCAGGGAAAAAACAATAAAACATATGAAGTAAATCCGCTGGTCAAAACAAGTAAGATACCTATTTATGGAATTCTTCTCAAAAATGTTAGCCGAAAACCAAATAAGGAAAAAATGGCGAACACAAGGAAAAATATATTAAATGAACAGGTTAGTCGAGGCTATTATGCGGAATGTGCTTCAACAAAAAGTGTCGCCAGAGGGTTTGCACAGTTACAAAAGATTTGGAAACAAACTTATGTCACCGTTTTTCGTGAAGAAAATAATAGCAATAAGATTACAACAAATGCTTCTTTGGTGATTTCGTCAAATGGGCAGGAAGCAAGACTGACATCCGGTGCGTTTTCCTATAATACTATTGGAGAGGATGATACAGTTGCACCGGAATTATCTGCAGTCAAGAAAACAGGCAGCAAGTCAATTGAATTTTGTTTGAAAGATGATAAGACGGCAAAAATATTTGGTGCAGAGAAGAAAGAAAATTATACGGTTAAATCTTCTGATAGGAAGGTGTGGAAAATTGCTAAAGTTCGCCAAAAAAGTGCGGTGGATGATAGTTATGAACTTGTTTTTGAAGATGAATTATATTCCGGAAAGTATACTTTGGAGTGCACTGGTATTACAGATGATTCTCAGAAAAAAAATGAGATCAATCAGAAGAAAGAGTTCGAGTTTCAAGGTTTGAATGGCAAGCAGGAAAAAGTAAAAGATGTTATCACTTCCTATTGGTGGATTTTATTGATCGCTGTTGTGATTATTTTGGGAATTGTGATTGTCATTGTGATCAAGAAACGACCTCAGAAGATTGTGGAAGTGGATCCGGAGAGTTTGATCAAGGCGGAATGCAAAAAAGTGCGTTTGACGATCACGGATCGTACCGGAGCAGTACGGGATGTTGATTACAACATAGAAGGAAGCATTTTTGTAGGACGTTCAGATATTTGTAGTATCGTATTTGATGATGACCGTTTGTCAAGACAGCATTTTGCAATTGAGGTAACAAAGATGGCATGTTATATCGAAGATCTTGAGACGACGAATGGAACTTTTGTAAACGGTGTAAAAATCACCGGGCGTAGGATGCTATTAGATGGTGATGTGATCACAG
>OLSC01002424.1_pt1 | contig 12898 bp, 10 predicted proteins | sample 1672881 | NCBI WGS metagenome assembly OLSC01 (sample SAMEA3136733, study PRJEB25190) | human gut metagenome | biome: human gut; feature: human-associated habitat; material: faeces | place: Austria | collected 2013
GCCGTGCCGCAGCCGCCGGAGCGGTGCTTAAGCCGTTAGGCGGGAATTGTGCGGTATTGCCATAAGTATAAAAGTTTCTTCGCTTCCTTCTTTTCAAAGAAGGAGGGAAAGGACCTCGAATCATGCCAGAGAAAAAATCCGCCGGGGAATCCTTTGCCGGCAACGTAATGAAATACTCGGTGGCAACCTACCTGGGTTTTGCTATCACCGGCCTGGCGCTCATCGTCAAGGGCCTGCTGCCTGCCGAGGTGCTGGGCGCGCCGGTCACCTTTATGACCTACACCGCCACCGTCATGAACCTTGGCATCCTGGGCCTGGACCAGACCCTGCTGCGCTTTTACCATGAGCCGCCCGCCGGGGCCGAACCCCGCCAGCTGTTTGCCGCCTGCACCCGGATGTCGGTGGTGTTCATGCTGGTGCTGGGGGCTGTGTGCAGCCTGTTCGCCGCCCGGCCCATGGCGGTGGCCTTCGGCTTTGGCGCTGACGGCCAGGGGCTGGTGCCGCTGCTGTTCGTGAACGCCGCGCTGTACATGCTGGTGCGCTACCTGAACGTGCTGCTGCGGCTGGAAAACGACCTGAAAGCCTACACCGCCGAGACGCTGTGGATGCAGGGGTGCTTCAACCTCATCTACCTGCTGCCCGGCTTCTTCACCTCCAACGTCTACCTGCTGGCCATGGCGGCCATCATCAGCTTCGGCGTGGTGGTCATTGCGTTTGGGTATAAGTACCGCAGCGCCTTCTTCAGTCCGCTGCCTGCCGAAAAATTCGGCGGTATCGCCAAGGTGGCTGTGCCTTATGGCATCGCGCTGGCCCCGGCGCAGATTCTGTTCAGCCTGTCCAGCGGCATCTGCCTGTCCTTTGTGGGCAACAAGTGCGGCGAAAGCGCCCAGGGACTCTTTGCCTTCGGCTACAGCCTGGCGCAGCTGGTCACCGCTATCCAGGCGGGCTTCTCCACCTACTGGGGCCCCTATGTGTACGCCCACTACCGCGAGGAACAGGAGCGCATCGGCCGCGTGCACGACGTGCTGAACCTGCTGATCTTCGGCTTTTTCTGCGTGCTGGTGATGTTTGAGGACATCGTATTCCTCATCTTCCCCAACAAAAAAGAGTGCCTGACCATCTTCCCGCTGCTGATGCTGGCGGTGGTGTTCAACATTTTGTGCGAGGGCACCGTCTACGGCAACTCCATCGCCCGCAAACCCTGGCATGATACCATTGGCATTGGCATCGGGGCGCTGTCTAATTTGGGGCTGTGCGCGGCCTTCGTGCCCCGCTTTGGCATGACCGGCGCGGCCTTTGCGCTGGCCGCCAGCAACGGTCTGGCATTTTTGTACCGCAGCGTTACCGGGCAGATGTACTACCGCACCATCCCCAGCTTTGCCAAGACCATCTCCGGCTTTCTGCTGGCGTTCGCCGTCACGGCGGCCGGCACGCTGCTGTGGCAGCATTTTGTCCTGAAATTCGTGCTCACCGGCGCGGTGCTGTTCATCTACTGCACCCTCTACCGCGCCCAACTGCTCAAACTGTGGAATATGGGGCTGGGCATCCTGCGCGGCCTGTTAAAGAAGTGAGGAAAACCATGAAACATTGCGGTACACAGGAACTGGAGACCGGGCGGCTGCTGCTGCGGCGGTTGACCATGGATGACAGCGAGATGATGTTTAACAACTGGGCCAGCGACCCCGAGGTGACCAGGTATCTGCGCTGGAACGCCCACCGCAGCTGGGCCGAGACCGCCGAAATCCTGAACGAGTGGGAAAAGCACTACGTGGAGCCCACCTTTTACCAGTGGGGTGTGGAAAACAAGCGCAGCGGCGTGCTGATGGGCACCATCAGCCTGTTCCCCGCGCCGGAGCTGAAGACCGGCTGGCACCTGAACACCGAAATTCTGGGCTCTGCCTGGGAGGCGGGCTATGCACTGGGCCGCAAGTGGTGGAACAACGGCTATATGACCGAGGCCCTCTGCGCCGTGCGGGACTACTGGTTCAACACGGTGGACGCCCCCTGGCTGGCGGCCATCCATGCCAACGAGAATGTGGCCAGCAGCGCCGTGCTGCAAAAAGCCGGTTTCGTTTACGACCACGATGTGATCGACCACAAATTTGACGGCACGGCGGTGCCCTGCCGCGCCTACCACCTGGTAAAAGAGGATCTATGAGCGAGAATACGATCGATTTGGACTTTGGCACCACGGCCCAGAAACAGCAGGACGGCGAGAAACTGCCCGTCGTGCTGCTGGCGCTGGACCAGGGCAAGTACGATATGGCCCGCAGTCTGGACGAGCTGCGGGCGCTGGCTGACGCCAACGGCATGGAGGCCGTGGCCGAGGTTACGCAGAAGCGCTCCACCCCCGAAGCCGCCACCCTGCTGGGGGAGGGCAAGGTGGCCGAAGCGCGGCTTGTCTGCCAAAATTTGAACGCTGCGGCAGCTATTTTTGACGGCGAACTCACCGGCAGCCAGATCCGCAACCTGTCCGCCGCTTTGCAGGTGGAAGTGCTGGACCGCACGATGCTGATTTTGGAAATTTTCCGTGCCCGCGCTACCACCAATGAGGGCAAGCTGCAGACCGAACTGGCCACCCTGCGCTACCAGCTGCCCCGTTTGCAGGGCCTGGGTGAATCCCTCAGCCGCCAGGGCGGCGGCGGCGGGGGCGGCGGTGGTGCCCGCCGCGGTGCCGGTGAAACCAAGCTGGAGCTGGACCGCCGCCACCTGCACCACCGCATTGAACATCTCGAAGGCCGTCTTAAAGAGATGGAGAAGCGCCGGGGTGAGACCCGCCGCGCCCGCCAGAAAAACAATGTGCCCGTGGTGGCACTGGTGGGCTACACCAACGTGGGCAAGTCCAGCCTGCTGAACGCCCTGTGCGGCGAGCAGATCTTTGAGGCGGACATGCTGTTCGCCACGCTGGACCCCACCGCCCGCAAGCTGACCCTGCCCAGCGGCCTGCAAATTATTCTGGTGGATACGGTCGGCTTTGTCAGCCGCCTGCCCCACCACCTGGTGGAAGCGTTCAAGAGCACGCTGGAAGAAGCCGCCTATGCGGACGTTATCGTAAAGGTGGCCGACGCCGGTGACGACCAGGCTGCCGAGCAGCTGGCCGTCACCGATGAGGTACTGAGCAGCCTGGATTGCGAGGGCATCCCCCAGCTGGTGGTGTACAATAAGTGCGATACAGCGAACCTGCTGTCCTTTGACCCGGACATCCTGCTGACCAGCGCCAAAACGGGCGTGGGCCTGCCCGCCCTGCTGGCCAAGATCGATGATGTGCTGGCCCACCGTGTGCGGGGCATCGAGGTGCTGCTGCCCTACGATAAACTGGCGCTGGCCGACATCCTGCGCAGCCGCGGCAGCGTGGCCGAGGAAGAATACCGAGAGGACGGCGTCTACTACCGCGCCACCGTCAAGATCGACGACCTGCATCGGTTTGAGCCGTATCTTGTGTAAGGTTGACAGCGATTTGTCTTCGCTTTATAATGAAGTCGTTTGAGAACAAAAACATGTTTGTAGGGTCGATGCAAGCACCGGCCCCTGCAATTTACGGGATACTAATTTAAAATAAAGGGGTTTTCACCATGTCTAACGTTCGTACCCGGTTTGCGCCGTCGCCCACGGGCTATATGCACGTCGGCAACCTGCGCACCGCACTGTACACTTACCTGCAGGCACGCCATAACGATGGTACGTTCATTCTGCGTATTGAGGATACCGACCAGGGCCGCCTGGTCGAGGGCGCTACCGACATCATCTACGGCACGCTGCGCGCCACCGGCCTGACCTGGGACGAAGGCCCCGACATCGGCGGCCCCGTCGGCCCCTATGTGCAGAGCCAGCGCATGGGCATGTTCAAACAGTATGCCGAGCAGCTCGTCAAGGAGGGCAAGGCTTACTACTGCTTCTGCACCGAGGACCGCCTGAACGAGATGCACGAGGCCCAGCGCGCCGCCGGTGAGATGACCCACTACGACGGCCACTGCCGCCACCTGACTCAGGAGGAGATCGACGCCAAGCTGGCCGCCGGTGAGCCTTACGTCATCCGCCAGAAGATCCCCGAATCCGGCGTGGCCGGTTTCGACGATGTGGTCTATGGCCATATCGAGGTCGACGTCAAGGAACTGGACGACCAGATTTTGATTAAGACCGACGGCATGCCTACCTACAACTTCGCCAACGTGGTGGATGACCACCTGATGGGCATTACCCACGTCATCCGCGGCAGCGAGTATCTGTCCTCCACCCCCAAGTACAACCTGCTGTACGAGGCTTTCGGCTGGGAAAAGCCCATCTACGTCCACTGCCCGCCGGTTATGAAGGACGCCCAGAATAAGCTGTCCAAGCGCAACGGCGACGCCAGCTATCAGGACCTGGTGGCCAAAGGCTACCTGCCTGCCGCTGTGCTGAACTATCTGCTGCTGCTGGGCTGGGCCCCCGAGGGCGAGCAGGAAATTTTCTCTCTTGAGGAAATGATCAAGATTTGGGACCCTGCCCGCATTTCCAAGTCCCCCGCCATCTTTGACCCGCTTAAGCTGCGTGCCATCAACGCCGCCTACATCCGCGCCCTGCCGGCCGAGGAGTTCCGCCGCCTGGCCGATCCGTTCATCGACCGTGCTGTGCACCGCGATATCGACCGCGACCTGCTGTGCGCCAACCTGCAGCCCCGCTGTGAAGTGCTGGAGGACATCCCGCCGCAGCTGGATTTCTTCGACGCCGTGCTGCCCATCGACGCCGAGATGTACCGCAACAAAAAGCAGAAGACCACGCCGGAATCCGCCAAGGAGGCTCTGGCCGCCCTGCTGCCGGTGCTGGAAGCCCAGGCCGATTGGAACCGCGACGCCATCTTTGAGGCCTGCAAGACCCTGGCCGAGCAGATGGAGAAAAAGAACGGCTGGCTGCTCTTCCCGCTGGGCATTGCCCTGTCCGGCAAAGCCCGTACCCCCGGCGGCGGCACCGACCTGGCCGCTATGATGGGCAAGGAAGAAACCATCGTCCGCGTAAAGGCCGCGCTGGAAAAGCTGTAAATTTAAAATAAGAAAATGCCCGCTGCATGAGATAAACATGCGGCGGGCATTTGTTTTAACTTTGTTACTCCTGATGCGCCTGCAGTGCGGCCAGCAGCGGCGGGATCAACTGCTTTTTACGGCTGACGACCCCCGGCAGCCAGGCCTTGCCGTCCTTCGGCTCTACATGGAACGCCTCGCGCACGATCTGTTCGGCAGCGTTGCCGCAGTACATCAGATCTGTGCTCTGGGTCTTCATGTCGGTGAACATGTAGAAGATCATCGGCAGACCCTCACGGCGGCTGGCCTCGGGCAGGAACGGCCCTACCAGCGCCTCGGCGGCGGCACGGGATTTGTCCGTCATGTAGATGGACTGCCCCACGCCAAACTTGGCGTCGCCGCGGCTGAACACCTTGAAGTCGGAGCAGAACACATCCTCGGCGTCGCGGCCGGTCAGGTCGGCGCCCGCTTCAAACATCTGCTCAGCGTAGGTGGGAATGTCCTCGCCCGCCAGCGCGGCCAGCGCCTTGGCAGCGGCCTCATCCTGCGGGGTCGAGGTGGGGGAGCGGAACATCAGCGTGTCGGACAAAATGGCCGACAGCAGCAGACCCGCGATCTCTTTCGAGGGGGTCATGCCCTGCTCGCCGAACATCTGGTACAAAATGGTGGCTGTGCAGCCCACCGGCACATTGCGGAAGTAGACCGGCCCGGTAGTCTCCAAATTGCCGATGCGGTGATGGTCGATGATCTCCAGAATATCGGCTTCTTCCAGGCCGTCCACAGCCTGCTGGCGTTCGTTGTGGTCCACCAGAATCAGCTGCTTGCGGTGCAGGTTCAACAGGTTACGGCGGCTGACCACGCCGCAGTACTTGCCGTTCTCGTCCAGAATCGGGAAGTAGCGGTGGCGCACGCTGGCCATGACCTTGCGGGCGTCCTCAATGGGCGTGTTTACGCTGAATTTCAGAAGCTCCTTAGTGCGCATAAAGTGGCGCACCGGCGCGGCGGTGGAGATGAGCCGCGCGGCAGCGTAGGTGTCGTAGGGGGTGGCCAGGATGGCGCAGCCCTTCTCCTGGGCGCGGGCCACGATGGTGCGGGGCACTGCCGAGCCGCAGCAGACGATGATGGCCCGGGCACCGCAGTCGATGGCGCACATCTGCGCCTCGTACCGGTTGGAGACTAGGACTAAATCGTCGGGCTTGACCAGTTCCTCCATGATTTCGGGACTGGTGCCGATGCAGATGTTGCCGCTGTCGATGCGGGTGTCGGCGTTGCCTACTACCAACTCAGCCTCCAGCGTTTCCAAAAGATTGGAGTAGCGGGTGCTGGCGGCGGCCAGTACGGCAGTGTCAAACAGGTCCATGTTGGCATCGGCAATGTCCTTGATGGTGATAAGCCCCTGCAGCTCGCCCTCGTTATCCACGATGCACAGGGTGTCGATCTCGACATCGCGCATCAGGTTCCAGGCGGCGCGCACGCTCATTTCGCCGTCAATGCCCGCCTGTTTGCGGATGTCAATGTCTTTGATCTGGGGGCTGACATCAGTGCACAGGCGCGGCGGCTCCACGCCGAAATGCTGCAAAACAAAGCGAGTCTCGCGGTTGATATGCCCGGCGCGGCGGGCTTCGTACAGGCCTTCCAGGCTGCCGCGGTTTTTCAGCCAGGCATAGGCAAGGGCCGAGCAGATCGAGTCGGTATCGGGGTTCTGGTGTCCGATGATGTTGATGCGGCGCATCGGTTTTGTTGCCATGTGTTCTTTCCCTCTCTTGTCTTGTTTTTTGGGAAACTGCGTCCTTCCCCACGGAATGTACAAAATCCCTTTCAATTACTATCCAACATTTTATATTATAGCATACTATTTTATAATTTGCGATTCTTGACAAATACTACATGATAGCGTATTATAGATAAGTATGTGGATATTGGGGTTTATCCCCCTATAGATAGGCATTCAATCGCAAACCAATCAGAGAGGGAACGTATATGATTCAGGAAAATTTACGCAATGTCGCGATCATCGCCCACGTTGACCACGGCAAAACCACCCTGGTCGACCAGATGCTGAAGCAGTCCGGTGCTTTCCGCGCCAACCAGCAGGTCGCCGAGCGTGTCATGGACTCCGGTGATATCGAGCGCGAGCGCGGCATCACCATCCTGGCCAAGAACTGCTCCTGCGAGTATCAGGGCGTCAAGATCAACATTGTCGATACCCCGGGCCACGCCGACTTCGGCGGCGAGGTCGAGCGCGTGCTGAAGATGGTCAACGGCGTTCTGCTGCTGGTCGACGCTGCCGAGGGCTGCATGCCCCAGACCCGTTTTGTTCTGCAGAAAGCTTTGCAGCAGAACCTGTCTCTGGTCATCGCCGTCAACAAGATCGACCGTCCCGACGCCCGCATTGCCGAGGTCATCGATGAGATCCTTGAGCTGCTGATGGATCTGGGCGCTACCGACGAGCAGCTGGACAGCCCGATGGTCTTCTGCTCCGGCCGTAACGGCACCGCCAGCTATGACTGGACCGATCCTTCCTCCGGCACCGACCTCAAGCCCCTGTTCGACACCATCCTCAAGTACGTGCAGCCGCCGGAGGGCGAGCCTGACGAGCCGCTGCAGATGCTGGTCTCCAGCGTCGACTACAACGACTTCGTGGGCCGTATGGGCGTTGGCCGTGTGCAGAACGGCGTCATTAAGGTCGGCTCCGCCATCCAGGTGTGCGACTGGCACAACCCCGATGTGCATATGAGCGGCCGTATCACCAAGCTGTTTGACTTCAAGGCCAACGGCCGTGAGCCCATCGAGAGCGCCCAGGCTGGCGACATCGTTGCCTTTGCCGGTCTGCCTGATATTTCCATCGGCAACACCATCTGCGATCCCAGCAAGGTGCAGCCCCTGCCCTTCGTTAAGATCAACGATCCTACGGTGGAAATGACCTTCTCCGTCAACGATTCTCCCTTCGCCGGCAAAGAGGGTAAGTACGTTACCTCCCGCCAGATCCGTGACCGCCTGATGCGCGAACTGCTGAAGGATGTTGCCCTGAAGGTCGAGGATTCCGCCACCAACGATTCCTTCCGCGTCATGGGCCGCGGCGAAATGCACCTGTCCATCCTCATCGAGACTATGCGCCGTGAAGGCTATGAGCTGCAGGTCAGCCCCCCGCACGTTCTGACCCACGAGGAGGACGGCAAGGTCATGGAGCCTATGGAGCGTGTCGTCATCGACGTGCCCGAGGTCTACCAGGGCAATGTTATGACCGCCCTGGGGGCCCGCAAGGCCATCCTGATGAACATGCAGATGATGAACAGCCGTTCCCGCATCGAGTTCCGTATGCCCAGCCGCGGCCTGTTCGGTTATCGCAGCCAGTTCCTGACCGACACCCACGGTGAAGGCATCATGAACACCATTTTTGATGGTTACGAGGAATGGTGTGGCGACATTCAGACCCGTTCCACCGGCTCTCTGATCAGCTTCGAGACCGGCGACGCCGTCACCTACGGTCTGTTCAACGCCCAGCAGCGCGGCACCCTGATCGTCAACGCAGGCGAGAAAGTCTACGCGGGCGAGGTCGTCGGCTACACCCCGACCGGTGAGGATATCACCGTCAACGTCTGCAAGACCAAGCATCTGACCAACACCCGCGCTTCCGGCAGCGACGATGCCCTGCGCCTGGTGCCCGTCAGCAAGTTCAGCCTGGAGGGCTGCCTGGAATTCCTGGCCCCCGACGAGCTGCTGGAAGTCACCCCCGAAAACCTGCGCATCCGCAAGCGCATCCTGGACCATGACCTCCGCATGAAGGCCGCCAGCAAGAAGAATAAGTGATTTTTTCACACTGAACCAAAGGAGGCTGCTGCACCGCAAACACCGGGCAGCAGCCTTTTGCGTTAAAAGGACAATGATATGAACAGCTTTCTGGACAAGATGCGTTCCTGGATACCGGCCCATGCCCCAGAGTGGGTGTTCAAGGCCAGCATGGCCGTGTGGGAAGCCTACAAAAACCTGACCATGCCGGAGCAGAAAAAGTCTTTTGGAAATAAAAACCCGGACAAGACTTTCTTCGTCATCCGTCTGTATCCCCCGGCAGCAGGCTTTTTAGCCGACTATAACTATGTGCTGGGCTATATGAAATATGCCTATGATAACGGCTGGATCCCTGTGGTGGATATGCAGAACTACCAGACCCTGTATAACGAGGACCATCCCATCCACGGCACGACCAATGTGTGGGAGTATTTCTTTGAGCAGCCGCTCGACCCCGCCACCGGCAAGCGCTACACGCTGGAAGAAGTATACCAGAGCAAAAACGTCATCCTCTCCAACGGCAGCGACCAGCGCTGTAACTTTACCGGCGATAAAGACCCGGAAGTGCTGAAATGGCAGCACGAGATGGCGGAACGGGCGCCGTTCAATGCGGAAATGCAGGCGTATGCTGACAAGGTAAAAGCCTCGCTGGATGTGCCAGAAAATATGGACTTGATTGGCATTGCTATGCGTGGCTCAGATCTAAACAAACGCTTTTACGGTCACGCAGTGCAGTTGACCGCTGACGAAGCTGTCCCGCTGCTGCAAGACCGTTTGCAGTGCTGGAAGAAGAGTGGCCGGGAACTTGGCGTTTTTGTTAAGTCCGAGGAACAGACGGCGCTGGACCTTATTGCATCGAAGTTCGATAACGTATTCTATTCCGATTCTGTCCGCTTCAAGTTGGGTGAGTCGGATCATGTGAACCGTTCGTCTGACTTGACGGATAAATCCAGTAAATACGAGAATACGCAACAATACCTGGGCGATATTTATCTACTGTCCCAGTGTGATTGCATTATCAGTACCATGAACAACGGCTATTACACCGCTATTATCTGGAACGGCGGCAAGTTCTCTCATCTGGAGACCATCGACAAAGGCCGTTACAAATAAAGCATCCATAGTACGAGGAACCCTATGAAAAAATTCAAACTTGGCGAATTTGAACGAAACAGCGCGATCGTGTTTGCCATCTCCATGCTAGCCAATGTCGTTACGTATCTATATCAAATCGTAATGGGAAACCTGCTTTCCCCGGCAGATTACGGCACCATCAACACGCTGCTGTCGCTGTCTATTGTTGTCGGTGTGCCGTCGGGTATCATCTCGACGCTGGTAGCTACTTACACGGCCAAGTATCAGGCTGTCGGCAAACCGGAATTGATCGGCGGCTTTATGCACAAAATGCTGCGTGCCAGTGTGCTGCTGGCTTGTGTGGTGTTCGCTGCAGGTGCGGCGCTGTCCAGTATCATCGCCAATGTTTTGCAGATCGAGGAGACCCGCTACATACTGGCCACCATGGTCGTGGTGGCGTTCAGCTGTGTGGCGCCGGTTTTCAGCTGTACGCTGCAAGGTGTTAAGCGATTCGTACCTTACAGCATAAACGGTGTGCTCAATATCGCTATCCGCCTGCTGCTCAGCATCACTTTTGTGCGGATGGGTTTCGGCATCGGCGGCAACCTGGCAGCTGTAATTTTGGCAGCGTTTGCCACGGCGGCGTTCTGCTTCTGGTGTGCACGTGACCTGTTCTTTGCACCCAAAATAGAGCAGCTGCATCTGGACCGTACCGAGATACGGCGCTACTTTGTCAGCACGTTCTGGTTTCAGATGTTTTTGCTGCTGATGGCCAACGGTGATGTGTTGCTTATCAAGACCTTTGCTGCTGATCCGGCGGAGGTGGGCATCTACTCCTCGGGCAGTGTCATCGGCAAAATTTCGCTGTACTTAGCCAACGCCATCGTGCCGGTGCTGCTGCCGATGGTGGCCGAGCGCCAATCCACCGGCCACGATACCCGCCAGCTGCTCAAGCGCGCCATGCTTTGGGGCGGCGGTGTTGCGATGCTGTGCGCTGTGGGCATGAACGTGGTGGGCCGCCCGATGATCGGCCTGCTGTTTGGCGAACGCTACCTTGCCGCCATCGACCTGCTGCTGCCCATCTCGTTCTATGTGGTGCCGGTGGCCTGCCTGACGATCCTCATCAACTACCTGATGCCGCTGGGCCGTTCAGGCTTCTTCACCGTCAGCATGGCGGCGGGGTATCTGCTGATTTTTGTGCTGGTGTCCCGGTTCCATCACACGGTGGCGCAGATGTTGTACATCATGGGCGGCGGCCTGCTGCTGGTGCTGGCAGCCAACCTGATCTACATCGCCCTTGCCCCGCAGAAAGAGAAAGCAACGGTATAAAACAAGCTCCCCATCCGGGGAGCTTGTTGCTGTTTATGGGGCCGGACATTGCACAGTTTTTGCGCGAATAGTATGATTTTTTTCTTGCGCTTTTGCACAAAGGGGGGTATACTATAGATGGAAGAGTCTGCACCGGTGGTTGCCCGCCGTGCAGCAAATTGAATGTGAGGTGTATCAGTTATGAAGGAACCTATGGTTATTACAATGGCACGTGAGTATGCTTCCGGCGGCAGCGAGATTGCCCAGGCCGTGGCCGATAAGTTGGGTATCCCGCTGTACAATAAGGAGCTGATCACCCTGGCCGCCAAAAAGAGCGGCCTGACCGAGGAGGCCATCGCCGCCAGCGAGAACCAGCGCAGCGGCAGCCTGATCTACAGCCTGTACATGATGGGCAATACTATGCCCCTGGCCGATCAGGTGTACATTCTGCAGAGCAACGTCATCAAGGAACTGGCCTCCCAGGGACCCTGCGTGATCCTGGGCCGCTGCGGTGACTATGTTCTGCGGGAGCGTCCCAATGTGCTGCGCACCTTTGTTTACGCACCGGTGGCCGACCGTGTGGGGCGCGCAAAAGTCCGCCCCGATGCCAAGGAGATGCCCGACCGCATGTGGGAAAGCCAACTGGCCAAGCACGACCGTGCCCGTGCCAGCTACTACAACTACTATACCGAGAACCGCTGGGGCGAAGCCAAAAACTATGACCTGTGCCTGAATGCCGCGCTGGGTCTGGACACCTGTGCCGACCTGATTGTGGATGCTGCCAAGGCCATGAACAAGTAAGGAGCGTGCTGCTATGCTGCGCTATGTCAAAAGCGGAATGATGCTGATGAGTATCGCCTATATCGTGCTGGGGCTGATGCTGCTCATCATGCCGGAAACCAGTCTGCTGTGGATCTGCTACGCCTTTGGCGTGGTGGTGCTTATCACCGGCATTGTCTGTCTGATCCAGTACGCCCGCATCCGGGGCACCGGCTTCACCGCGCCCTTTATGCTGGTGGGCGGTGTCATCACGGCAGGGCTGGGCCTGTTCACTTTAGCAAAACCCCAGGTGGTGGCCAGCTTTCTGCCGGTGGTGTTTGGCATCTTTATCGTGGTGGATGGTTGCAGCCGCATCGGCTCGGCTATTGACCTGGCAAAGCGCAAAGGCGAAAAGTGGTGGATGCTGCTGCTGTTCAGCATTGTGTCCATTGCGCTGGGTGCGCTGCTCATCTGGCACCCGTTCGGCGCGGCTGTCAGTGTGGTGATGCTCTGCGGAATCCTGTTGATCGTCGAAGGTGCGTTGAATCTTGGCTGCATCCTGTATGCGGCCATGGAGTTGCGCACGCTGGACCGCATGGCCAACGCCGCCGTCAACGCGACCCTGACCGCCCTGGGCGATGCCCTGGACGAAGCCGAGGCCGCGGGCACCGACATCGTGGACGTGACCCGGGACGGCGAACCTGTCGTGTACGATGCCGAGAGCACTGACGTGTCCGACGAGGACTCCAGCAAAACCTGACCGGGTGCCTGCACCCTGTTATAAATGTCCCCACATATTTTTAAAGGAGAGAACCCCCATCCATGTATGATCTGATCATCGTAGGCGCCGGCCCTGCCGGTATTTTCACCGCGCTGGAGATGCTGCGCAAAAGCTGCAATCCCCACAAGATCCTGCTTATCGAAAAGGGCAAGCCTGTGGAAAAGCGCCACTGCCCCAAGGATAAAACCGGCGT
>OLSC01002442.1_pt1 | contig 12819 bp, 8 predicted proteins | sample 1672881 | NCBI WGS metagenome assembly OLSC01 (sample SAMEA3136733, study PRJEB25190) | human gut metagenome | biome: human gut; feature: human-associated habitat; material: faeces | place: Austria | collected 2013
ATTTGGAAAGACCATTTGCACCTGTGTCCGTGTTTACATATTGCTCAAAAATCGTACGAATGGCAGGGGCTTCATCCTCATTGATTTGCAGCACACCGTCAACCAAACGATAGCCATAAGGCGCAAAACCGCCGTTCCAGCGACCTTCCCGTGCCTTCTGAATGCGGCCTTCCATGGTTTGGACACGGATGTTCTCACGCTCGATCTCAGCGACAGCAGACAAAACGGAAATCATCAGCTTGCCAGCGTCTTTAGAAGAATCAATGCCGTCCTCCACGCAAATCAGGTTCACACCAAAATCCTGCATTACCTGCAAGGTAGACAGTACATCGGCAGCATTGCGGCCAAACCGGGAGAGCTTGAACACCAGCACATAGGCAACACCATCCTTGCCGGATTTGATGTCATCCATCATCTTGCAAAAGGAAGCACGGCCTTCAATAGATTTTCCCGATTTGCCGGCATCCTCATATTCGCCAACGATCTGGTAATCGTTGAAGTCAGCATAGGCTTTCATGCGAGCCTTTTGTGCATCCAGCGAATAGTCATCGATTTGCATGGTGGTAGATACACGAGTGTAAATATAAACTTTTGTCTTTCCCTGTGACATAAGAAATCCTCACGGCTACCGTTATTTCTTGTCGATTTTCTGCTCTAAGAACTGGATGGAATCCAGGTAGTCTTGTTCCACGTCGCTGAGCGTTTTAGCCTTGTATTTCCGATATTCAGTGGTGGCTTTGTCCACGGCCTGCTTGTGCGTCACAGTGCCGTTTCCGACAAGCAACTGCTCACCGCTCATTGTCAGAATGCGGTCAAGGTGATTGGCCCAATCCTGCATGGTCATGGGCTGTTCGCGCTCTGCCTGACGCTCTGCGAAATCCAGATAACCGGAAACAAGCTGTCCCATGGCGCGAAGCTCTTTCTCGTTCAGATAGTTTTTGGCAATGGTAGCTTCTCGTAAGGTGGGCTGATTTCCTGCAAAAGTAGTCAGACCCATAAATTCCTTTTCGGCATCTGCACGGTTGTAAATGACCTCGGCGGCAGTCTGACCGTGGATGGCATAATGAATTTTATTCTGGACTTTTTTGAAGAACTGGACGGAGATTTCTGCTTTTGGGTCGTAGTCAATGCTGGTTGCATAGATTTCCAGAACCTGGCGATAAAACACTTTTTCGGAAGCACGGATGTCACGGATGCGTTCTAACAGCTCTTTGAAATATCCACCGCCGCCCAGATTTTTCAGGCGTTCGTCATCCAGCGCAAATCCCTTGCGCATATATTCCTTCAGGATGCCAGTTGCCCAGATACGGAACTGTGTGCCTCGTTTGGATTTGACACGATAACCAACAGAAATAATGACGTCAAGATTGTAGAATTCGACCTGATAGGTCTTTCCGTCTGCGGCAGTTGTTGCAAATTTTGCAACAACTGAATCTCGTTCAAGCTCACCCTCTGCAAAAATGTTTTTGATGTGACGGGAAATTGTGGATTTGTCACGTTGGAACAACTCAGCCATCTGGTCAATGGAAAGCCAGACGGTGTCACCGTCAAAGGTAGTATCAATTTTGGTCAGGCCATCTTCTGTGGTGTAAATGAGAATGGAATTTTTAGGAGAGTCATCTGGACGATTCATTTTAAGCACCTCGTTCCGTGTATGTAATACAGTGGAAGGGGAGACCTTGCCACTGTGTTGGGACAAATATTACAAGAATATTATATCATGCTGCAAGAGTGGTATCAACAGCATCTTGTTGATTTTTGTTGTTGGTTGAGGATACTGCGTTGTCTATTTCCCAGACCGATGCGTATTTCTCAATCACATCGGCTAGAAAGGTTGCGAATGCGCTCCATTCATCGAGTGTGGGCGTAGAGCATTCCGAAGGGGTGGGATTGTTTTCTATACGATGAAAATTATTCAATAGGCAACTCCATTTTCTTGTAGCAGAACTTAGGACGTCCTGCGGATTCCTTCAGAAATGTTTCTGATCTATCCGATTAAAATTTTTAAGCGTTCCAGCTTTTCCTGTGCATTCTCTTTCCGGAAGCTGACCCCAATGCAGGAAACAGGGATGCACATTTCCAGCAGGCGGTCATAGATGCGGGCATGGGCTGTATCTTGTGGGTGCCGTATCTCGTCCAGCGTCAGGTTGGTGGTGACAATCAACGGCTTCCGGCTGCGGTATCGGCTGTCCACGATGTTGTAGATCTGTTCCAGCGCATACTCGGTGCCACGTTCCATACCGAAGTCATCAATAATAAGCAGGGGATAGCGACAGAGCTTGTCGATGGCTTCATTCCGCCCGGAAAAACTGCCGTTTAGTTCGTTTAGGATTCGGGTAAAGTTCGTCATACGCACAGGCACTTCCTGCTCCATCAGAGCGTTCGCAATGCACCCGGCAAGGAAACTCTTGCCTGTACCCACACCGCCCCAGAGAAGAAGCCCAAGGTTCTCTGAACGCATGGTCTGCCATTGCTCCACATAGCGGTGTGCATAGTGCATCTGAGGGCTGCGGCCATTGTCGTTTTCAAAGGTCCAGTCCAGCATTGCCGAGTCGGAAAATCCATCGGTTTTCAGCCGCCGCACAAGGTCGTTGTGCTTTTGCTGGTTGATAAGGGCTTCCTGCTTTGTCCTCTCGATGCGCTGGCAACTGCATTCGATTGGGTGCTTGTTTTTGCCCATCAGGGCAATGCCCTTTGCAAAGAATGCTTCTTTTGGGGTATGACATTTTCCGCAATAAAGCAGGCCATCCTCGCCATAATAATCCTCAGTGTTTTCGGGAATAATGGAAATGGACTGTTCCAAAGTTTTTTCAATCGTCTCTATAGGCTTTCTCCTTCCTTGAATGTGTAGTCCGGGATGCCCGGTGCTTGCTTCTGTTCTGACTTTTGCCGTTTTGCCCAGATGCGCAGGGTGGCGGCATGGTCGACGTACTTTCTGCCGGTGGACTGGATATAAGCGGACAACTGCTCAATCAGACTGTCCAGCCCTGCAAAGTCAGCCTTGAGCCGCTTATACTCCTTTTCCGTCAGAAAGACATTCCGGTATTCTCTCAACGATAGACAAGCATTGTTTGATTTTATCAGGTGGTTATCATTCAGGTTGTTCTTATTACGTTGGTTAGGTGTGCATTTTTGCGCAATCATACTGTGCAGAATTGCACAGTCAGCTTGTGCGCTGGTGCATACTGTGACTGCGCAATTCTGCACAGTATGCGGAACTTTGAGCAGAATGTGGCTGGGTTTAGAAAAGCCGTAGCGCACTCGTTCGACAAGGTCAGTTTTTTCCAATTCTGTAAAGGCGCGTGTCACGCTGGAAACGCAGCACCCTAAATCCTTCGCCAGATTGGAAAGCGGATAGATCACATAAATGCGTCCCCGATCGTCCACCCAGTTGTTTTTCTGGGAGAGTGTAGCACGGTCGAGCAAGAGTGTGTAGAGTATTTTTGCCGTATGACTTAAATCGGCATCCAACAAAAATCGGGCATAGGGCAGATACTGCGGCAGTGGCATATTGGGTCTCAAATAATCCGAAATTGCATTCACCTCCGTTTTTACATCTGAATTCGTGCTAGACTATTTGAGAGTTCAGGTTTCCATCATTGTTCAGACGATCTTTTACCATCTGAAGATACCGGCTGGCACGGTCGATAAAAACCAGCAGTTTCTCATTGTTCTTCGGTTCGGTAAGAATATCGGGGTATTCACGAAAACACATTTCCCAACGCCGGACAAAATCTTCCTGCGCTCCCTGAATCTCGCACATCATGGCTTCGCCATCTGCCAAACGGCGAGGTGAATAGATGCTCTTGACGGCATCCTTGAGATTCTGTTTTTCTTCCTTGTTGAGTCCTTTCTTATGCCCCTGAATGTCTTGCTTGAAGGTCGTTATAAACTCATTGCCCTTTGAAGGCGAAGAATACGAATCCGTGATACTGGAATCCCGTTCGCCTTTAGGCTTACGAAGCTCTGCCACAACTTCGGGGCGCTTTTCCTTTGGAACCTTTGCAATCGAGGAAATTTCACGGTCGGTTGCCCGGATCTTTCCACTCAGGATTTCTTTCTGCGCTCCGGGTACTGCCTCCTCCGCAGCTTCCACACCTTTTGCAAATTGCTCTGCACGGTAAACATAACTTTCGGATGTTCCATGTTCCGCAGCGACCTTCGACCGTGAACCGTGCTTTGTGCGGTCTGGTTCATTTTGAACCAGACCACTTTCAGATGCCAAAGTATACTGATTGCCGTGAAACGATTTGATTTGCTTTTCCGCTTCTGCCTGCTTTCCGATCAGGAACTTTTTCTGTTCTGGGGTCAGGTTTCGCCGCCCAAGCTGATTTTTACAGATCCATACGAGTGCTTCATAACGGCTGGAAAATTCTTTTTCGATGACTTCAAATGGAATAAATGGATATTTCCGAAGAATTTGATAGCGTGTATGTCCATCCACAATATAGCCGTTCCACGTGATGATCGGATTCAGTACACGTTCTTCTTTTAGGATGTTCATTTCCAGTTGGTGGGTTTCCTCAAACGACGGAGGGTTGATTTGATTCTGGAACTCCGGATCGATTTTAAGCTGGCTCAGTTTTGTCATAGGCAAACCATCCTTTCTGAAATTGAGTTTGTTTTCTTATGCCGTTCTCTCTGCATGGATTTCCTGCCCCCTTCCAGCGGCGTTTTCCGGCTCTCCTTTTCAGGATCTTCGCCGGGTATCCCATGCAGACGGTCATTAGGTTCTCAAGGTTCGATGAGGGGCTTAAAACTAGATTAGCACGTTCATAGAAGATTTTTTAGGACATATTACGTCCGATTTTCACGAAAATCGAGTTGAATTTCTACTAAAAATCGGACATTCTTTGTCAGCACTTGCGAGAAAGCAATGAAGAATGTGCTTCTGTGGGCTTAGTGTATCACATCGTAAATTTTATTTTTAGGAACTGGTAGTTCCGGTTTTTAAAAAATACGAAGTGAATTTCAAGGCAAAAATCGGAACTATTGGTTCTGGTTTTGCGTATCAACGTAATTTCAAATTTTGGATGCCGTTCTCTCTGCATGGACTTCCTGCCCCCTCTCGGCGGCGTTTTCCGGCTCTCCTTCTGGTCATCGCCGGGTATCCCATGCAGACGGTCATGCGGTTTTCAAGGTTCGATGAGGAGCTGTAGAAAGCATATCACAATGAAACAGAAATTTTTAGGAAGCATTCCTTCCGGTTTTCAGTGTATTTTAGGAGAAACCCAAGGAAAAACCGGAAGGAATGCTTCCGCTTCTTGGAAAATGTTCTGGATAGAGCATACCATAAAGTCACTCGATTTTTTAGGACCTATTAGTTCCGCTTTTTACTTTCAAAACCGGAAGTAATAGTTCCGGTTTGATGCAATATTGGATGAATCAACGCTGATTCTTCTGAAACAATTTTTTCTCCAAGAAAATTTGCTTATTCTGTATCAGCGGAAACGTGCAGCCGGCGCAATTTTGTGCTGAATATCGGGTTTGGGCGAAGCCCAACAATCGTTTTTGAAGTCAGATTTGAAAAATCTGATTCAAAACTTGTGAGTTGGCACCAACTCGCCCTGCTTGCTGCGGTTGCAAACTCGAAAATTTTTGTGCAGAAAAATAACCGCCCGCTTCAAGTTGAACTTGAAAACGGACGGTCCTGATTGCAAAATAATTTTCAAATTTGGAAGTCGCGTTGAGAGGCTTCATAGCGCTCGCAAGCAGGGCAGACGTATATACAACGTCTGCATCTGCAAGCAATGTGTCTGTCTATACAAACACCATTTGCGTTGCAAAACGCTTGTTGGGAAATCCCAAACCCTTGAACTACATCCCGTGGATGCAGGCTGTTTTAAGCAAACAAAAAGGAAAACGGTTTTATTTCTTGCGGAATTCTCCATACAGCCACTCTGCCAATGCCGACATAATAGCCTTGTATTTGCTGGTATCTTCAAACAGGGAAGCGAAGGTGTCCTGCGCTTCAAGATAGCTGTCCTGTGCGGCAGTATCAAAGGCCTTGGGGAAGATGCTCTCGGTAAAGATCTGTGGGTCGGAGCTGCGCGCCAGCTTTGCCAGCTTCGGGTCAGCCAGTAGACGGTCGTGCAGGGCAGTAAGCAGCACCCGGTCGGCATTGGTGAACTCACCCTTGAACTTCTCGTTGATCTTCAAAATGATCTCGTCCAGCGGCTCCTTGGGGTCGTGGCCGAGAGCACCCTTCTGGGTGACCGGCTCGTAGACGCCTTTGGCGTGTTCCAGCTCGATGGCACCGGCAAAGGTCTTTTGCAGCTTGTAATACTCCAACTGCAATTTGCCCTCCAAGTCCAGCGGAGAGACCTCGTCCGGCGGCAGCAATTTGAGCAGATAAGCGCAGAATACGTTCTCCTTGTGCAGCTCTTCATCGAACATCCGAGCCACCTGCGAAACGTAGCCGTACCACTTGACAAGGCTGCGCAGCAGACGGCGGAACTGGTACCGCTCGGCCTGCGTTTTCTGATTGTAGCGGTCTGCCACCGGCTTCAAGACGCTGCTCATGCGGCCTACGGCGTTTTTATCCTGCTTGGTGCTGCGGAAATACTCCTTGGCAAAGGCTTCCACGTCTGCATCGGAATAAACGGCAAAGCTCCGCAGCTCCTTCTGGGTCTTGTAAATGAGGTCGGTGTTGACCTCCTGCTCCAGAAAGGTTTCCTGATAAAACGGCTGAAATGCCTCCCGGATGTCCTCTGCTTTGTTCACAAAATCCAGCACAAAGGTGTCGGTTTTGCCGGGACAGGTACGGTTCAGGCGGGAGAGGGTCTGTACTGCCTTGACGCCCTTCAGCTTTTTGTCCACGATCATGGTGTGGAGCAGCGGTTCGTCAAAACCGGTCTGGTATTTTTCTGCCACGATGAGCACATTGAAGTTGTTGTGGAACTCCTTTTTGGTCTGGCTCTCCGCAATGTGGCTGCCGTCAGCGCGGACGTTCAGGGACTGCTCCGTGTACTCCACGCCGCCGTCCGGTACGGCACCGGAAAACGCCGCTAAGATCTGCACATCGTCGTAGCCCTGCTCGGCAATGTACCGCTTAACCTCGTGGAAGTACCGCACCGCCGCCAGTCGGGAGGAGGTGACCACCATCATCTTGCCCCGCCCGCCAATTTTATGGCTGGTGGTCTCCCGGAAGGTCTCTACAATGATCTTTGCCTTCTGGCTGATGTTGTAGGGGTGCAGCTCTTCGTACTTGCGGATCAGCTTCGCCGCCCGGCTGGCGGGCAGGTCGGGGTTGTCCGGGATGGTCTTGGCGATCTTGAAGCAGGTGGAATAGGTCATGTAGTTTTGCAGCACATCCAGAATGAACCCTTCCTCAATGGCCTGCCGCATACTGTAAATGTGGAAGGGGTGGTGGCTGCCGTCCGGGTACTCGGTGCCGAACAGTTCCAGCGTGGCGGCTTTTGGGGTGGCGGTAAAGGCAAAGAAGGACAGGTTCTTGTGCCGTCCGTGGGAGGTCAGTTCCTTCACCAGTGCATCCTCCGGGTCGATCTCGTCCTCCGCTTTGCCTTCCAGCTCGGCATATTCCCGCAGCGCATCCTCGGTGTCGGCAAGGGCGGCTTTCAGCTTCAAAGCAGAGGTGCCGGTCTGGGAGGAGTGCGCTTCGTCGATGATAACGGCATAGTTCTTCCCGGCGGTCTTGTTCACCTCGGTGTAGATGACCGGGAACTTCTGCAGGGTGGTGATGATAATGCGTGCGCCGTTGTTGATGGCATCCCGCAGGTCACCGGAGTTTTTGTCCTCGCCGATGGCCTCCACCGCGCCCAGCGTATGGTCGAAGCCGGAGATGGTCTCCTGCAGCTGTGCGTCCAGCACGGTGCGGTCAGTCACCACGATGACGCTGGCAAACACCGGCTTGTTCTCGGTGTTGAACAGGGAAGCCAGCCGGTATGCCGTCCAAGCAATGGAGTTGGACTTGCCCGACCCGGCGCTGTGCTGGATGAGATAGTGCTGCCCGGCACCTTTCTGCCGCACATCTGCCACCAGCTTGCGCACCACGTCCAGCTGATGGTACCGGGGAAAGATCAGGGTCTTGCCGTCCTGCAGGCTCATGAACTTTTGCAGAATGTCCATCATACTGTCCTTCTGGAACACTTCTTCCCAGAGGTAGGCGGTAAGATAGCCGTTGGGGTTGGGCGGGTTGCCTGCACCGCCGTCCCGCCCGGCACCGTTGGAGCCCTGATTGAAGGGCAGAAAGCGGGTGTCCTTGCCTGCCAGCCGGGTGGCCATCCACACCTCGGTCAGGTCTACGCAAAAGTAGCCCAGAATGCGCTTGTTGAACTGGAAACACACCTCCCGGGGGTCCCGGTCGTGCATCCACTGTTGCTTGGCGTTCTCCACGGTCTGCCCGGTGAACTGGTTCTTCAGCTCAAAGGCGAACACCGGGATGCCGTTTACCGCCAGCACCATATCCACCGAGTTGTGGGTGGTGTCGGAGTAGAACCACTGCCGGTTGCAGGTGATCTCGTTTTGGGCGTAGCGCTGGGCGTCCTTCTGGTTCAGCGCAGATTCTGGCTGAAAATAGCACACCCGGAACCGCCGTCCCCGGTGCTTGAACCCATGCCGCAGCACCGAAAGCAGTCCGTCCGCATCGCAGGCATTGTTAAAGGCCGTGCAGAACTTCCGCACCGGGTTTACCGGGTTCTGCTTTTCAAAAAATGCCCACTCGTTGGGCTGGGTCTTTTGCACAAAGCGGATCAGGGTATCCACAAACAGCCCCAACTTGGGGTCGTAGCAATCCCCATTGCGGGTGTAGCCCCCGGCAGGGGAGAGCAGTGCCGCCGCAATGTCCGATTCAAACTGCTTTTCGGTGGTGATGATTGGCATGATTGAGACCTCTTTATAATTATTATACCGTTGATTGGAACATCTGGAGAAAAGTTGTAAGTGATTTGACGAGGAAACTTAAAAAAGATGCAACAGGTTTTGTGTTTTCAGGGTAAATTAAAAAGTAAAGAGTTATAATGGAGGCAATTGTGCTAAACCATGAGAATCTGTTGTTCTTAGATTCGTTTTTATAGTCCGCTAGATGCTGAAGGATTTGAGTCTTTTGATCGAATTCACCTTTTATGATGGAAATTTGATCTAGAATAGCATCTTTTTGAAAAATGGAAAGAACAGACAAAGAATAATGAGCTTGACGGAATGAGTAAATTTTCTTGGGAAAAAGTTTCTGAAAATCATCTTGCACTAAATTCCATTGAATGTGATCAGATAAAAAAGATTCAAATGGAGTGATTGTTTTTTCAAATTCATATCGTAAAAGCAATAACTTTTTGAGAGAACGCCTTTTTAATTTAATTTTTGTGAGCCGCTGACGATAAATTGATAATTGCTTTAAAGCGGACTGATTGATAATGGATAAAAAAGACAATAAAAATAAATTGGTTGTGATATCTGAAAACTCCAAATCTATTTGATCTTCAAAATCCTGAAAACCATAGGAAGGCTTCTTTTTCTCGGTATTTATAATATAAATTAAACTGGAAGAATCATCTGGAGCATATCGATCGCTTAAAGAGGTTCGAAAAAACAATCGACCATATTTGTAAGGATCACCACGATGAAGAAATGTTTCGCCGTATTGGGCCTCGATTCCTACAGAACGCCAAAAATCTCGATGATAGGGCTCATTATAACCTATGTTTGTGCCATAGAGAATTACGGAAGGGGGAATAATATTAGAAATGTGAAAGAAAGTTATAAAGTACTTCTGAATGAAATTAAAAAAATCCCATTTTATAAAACAAAATTTCTCATAGAGGTAATCACTTTTAAGGATTTCATTTGGATAATAAAGAATGTTTGATGATTCTTTTGCACCAACATCTTTTGAAAAAGATGACACGGTTTTGTGAATAAAAGCATGAGAAGGTGTATAGTTTTTTGACGTGAAAGAAGACAATTCTTCTTTGAAATTATTTGAAAAGAAAATGTGAAATTCTACAGAAATAAATTTTGAACTTACGCTTTTGAAATATACGGTGAAATAAGAAATTTTTTGATGCAAAGTTTCAGTGGAAGCGAACGAATAGCGTCCGATTTTAATACTAGAAAAAGAAGGGGGTGTTTTGCGAGCAAGAGAATCTAATTTGTTGATTTCATCATCGATAGAACCAGTTAGATAGTCGTTGCTCAAGTGGTGCAAGATTAGGCGCTTTAAACCCGATTTAACTGATTCTATGTTCTCGATAGAAATGAGATCAGAACAAATTAGACAAAATGGAGTACAATATTTGGAAGCCGGAATAGAACAATCATGAATATAAAAATGTTTTCATTCAAAATATAAATCATAGTCAAATTGACTTTTTCTTCTTAGCTTTTTGCTGAACGGTTGGTTTCGATAGAAAAAATATTTTGATTTTTCGATAGAAAAACTTATTTTCTCATAGGTTGATTTTGATTTGATGCCGTAATATTTCAAAATTGTTTCTCCTGCAATTCTTATTATAATTTTATAAGTTGACCCACTTGTGTAACTACTCTAAAATTTTTAAATGAAGGCATGTAGAGATGTTTAGGGTTTTTGGAAATCAATGTAAATATGGTGGCTGAGATTCTATCCATTGAGAAAGGAAAAGTACATTGTGATAGAGCAAAAATAGCTTGAGACATTCAACTTTTGTTGTTTCGCGATTGCTCATTCCGTGTTCAATAAAATGACGATTTATCAAAGGCGGTTCCACTTTAAAGTTAGCACTGTTCTGATACATGGCTTGCAAACAAGCTATGACGTTTTCTTCTAAAATCCACGCATATATGAACATATTTTCTGTGCGGGTGTTGCTGATTTGCTTGCCAAAGTTTTTTATGCCTCCACAAGAAACTTTTCGGTTTTCACGCATGGTAGCGTCTAATGATTGCGTCATGATTAAAGTGCGTTCAATTAAAGAGAAAAGAATAAGCGCGCAAATTCGATATTTTGCAGAGGAATATTCGTAAAATGCTTCTTTAAAATCTTGTGGTACAGCATCAGAATAATCTAAAATGGCTTTGTATAGTTCCGATATAGCTTCTTCAGTGAGTAAGGGCAGCATAAGACTGTCGGCTTGCTGCATACTATCAGGAAAAATTTGAAATTCATCATTTAAACTTAAGGGATGAGGTGTCCAGCCGTAAGTACCCCAAGATATATAACGCGATTTTAATTCATCAAGTTCTTCTTGTGTGTAAGAAGAAAGCTGCATTTGTTGGATTGATTCAAGTAGTACGGATGCTACTTTCGATATACTGGAAAGAGCGTTCTGGATTGTTGGCGTCCATTCAACCAATGTTTTACGAAAAGCTGTAATAGCAGAAATCATGCCCTTTGCTATGTCATAAAAATCTTCGCTTAACGGGGTTTGCTTATTTTCTGGATGAATTGGAGAATTGTTATCCATATTTTACACCTCCCTCTTCCCGGTTACAACCTCATAAATCAAACTTTTCTTGTAGCTTTCCAGCTCTTTTACCAGCTGCTCCTTCTTTGCAATCAGCTTGTCAATTTCGGCGCACTTGGCGTCAAGGTAGTTTGCAATTTCTTTTTGTTCATGGAGAGGAGGAAGCAGACCAATATATTTTGTGAGTTTTGTTAGTGTTGTACGTGGCATAGCAGAACCTGCCATTGAAACAAGGATTTGCTTTTGCAAAAAATCAGATGCCAGTAAATACATAAGATAGTGTCCATCGGCATTGTCAGCAGGACGAAGCATTGCGACAGAAGACAGAATAACACATGGAGTGTCACTATCAACAAACCCAACACGACCAGTTGTTGCACCGTCCTTGACAAGCAATACATCACCTTTTAAAGGCTGGCAACCCTGTGCGACTAATAACTGAAAATCCTCTTCCGAAATACGTTTGGCAGAATTATAGTCAAGACCAATGCCATGAACGTCTCCGGCTGTGATATAAGGCCAACCGTTTTCGACAGTTGTAGGAGAAAAATGAGTGCCATCTGTAATTAGCTTGCAGAAAAATTTCAGCTGAACGGGATTGAATTCTTTCGGAATCTCCCCAATCCATTCAACCCCGCTATCCTTCATCTCCCGCTCACCACGCACGCCTTTTGTAACAGCCTGCGTAATAACTGTCTGCTTGAGCTTTTTGTATTCCTCAATGCTGGAACGGGTTTTGAAAAGTATTTTATCAATACTTGAGCATTCTAAATCTAGAAAATCAGCTCTTGATTTTTGCTCATCAAGAGGAAGAGTGAAAAGCCGGACTTGTGCAAAGTTAGAATAACGCATTGCCTGACCATCACGAACCATATTTGTGGTTCGTTGTAGGGCGTCAATATAAACTGAGGACTTCAAAAGCCATCTATAAAAGCGTGGGTAAACCAATTCAAGATTCGGAACAAGCATAACGTATGCGGAGCTAATAGCACCGGATTTTGTGCTGTATTCCAATCCGCCTTGAAAACTACGCATACTGATTACAAAATCACCAGCTTCGACGTGTTTGAGAATATCAAAATCTTTTTCAACAGTAACAACTTTAGAGCCAGTCAGCTCCATATAGTCATCCTGATAAAGAATGCCATATTGTTGGCTAGAGGTAAGCTGGCGCTCGCCTTTCTGTGCCTTGTCTTTACGCTGAGTGAAGAGAGCTTTTGGGTTTATGGTTCTCCACCCCTCCGGAATCTCCCCAATCCATTCAATGCCGCTGTCTTTCATTTTCCGTGCCATGGTCAGCCCTCCTTATGGAACAGCTCTGCCAGCCCGGCGGAGATGTCCTGTTCCAGTGCGGTGATGCGCGCCACGATATCCTCCACGGCTTCCGGTGCCTGATACTCGTAGAAATAGCGGGTCATGG
>OLSC01002447.1_pt1 | contig 12807 bp, 6 predicted proteins | sample 1672881 | NCBI WGS metagenome assembly OLSC01 (sample SAMEA3136733, study PRJEB25190) | human gut metagenome | biome: human gut; feature: human-associated habitat; material: faeces | place: Austria | collected 2013
ACTACGAATACTTGTGCCTGTGCGAAACCATTGGCGCGGAGCCGCTGCCGGTGCTGCCCGCCGCCGTGAGCTGCCAGAACACCAGTCAGGGCCCGGTGCCGATCGCGCAGAAAGACATGCCGGCATACATCGATGAAGTGCTGCATTTGGTCGAATTCTGCAATGGCGATGCCGCGACCACCGAATGGGGTGCCAAGCGTGCCGCCATGGGTCATCCGGAACCGTTCAACCTTGAATATTTGGGCATCGGCAACGAAGATCTCATCGATGACGTGTTCAGGAACCGCTTCCAGCAGATCTTCGACGCGGTCAAGGCCACCTACCCGGATATTGTTGTGGTTGGCACGGTCGGTCCGGCTCCGAGCGGTCCCGACTACGAGGCTGGTTGGCAGTATGCGCGTGAAGCCGGAGTTCCCATCGTTGACGAGCATTCCTATCAGTCCTCCAGCTGGTGGTTCCACAATCTCGACCACTACGACACCATGGATCGTGAGGGCCCGAAGGTGTACTTGGGCGAGTATGGTTCGTGGAACACGCAGCTGATCAACGGTCTTTCCGAAGCGGCGTTCATGGGTCGCATGGAATTGAACGGCGATGCCGTGGTCATGTCTTCGTATGCGCCGCTGTTTGCCAAGAACGGACATCACAGCTGGAATCCTGATCTGATCTACTTCGACAACGAACGTACCTACCTGCCGTACAGCTACTGGGTGCAGCAGATGTATGCCACCACCACGTCCGATACCGCATGGCCGGTCGCGGTGGAAGGCAAGACCACGCTGCGTCGCGAACTGCCACCAACCGTTGGCCTGCGCTTGGAAGGTGCCGCTCACGCCGACATCACCAACTTCAGCGTTGACACCGCTGATGGCCGCCATGTCGATCTTGAGGACTGCCATTACGCAGGCAATGGTCCGATGAACACGAGCCTCAACATTGACTCTGACGCCTACACCATCAACGCCACCATCACCTACTATCAGGGTCGTTGGGGCTTGCAGCTGGTCCACGGCGACATCAACGGCAAGAACCACAACATCACCTCCTTCGGTCGTGCTTTCGAAATCAAGGTGGTGCGCGACGGTACCGCCTACAATCTTGACGGCACCGAATGGTCCATGGACGAAGTGTTCCCCGGAACCGTGTGGCAGGTGCGCATCGAAGTGGCCGATCGCGGCGAAAGCATGAAGCTGTATATCGATGGAGAGCTTGTTGCGCAGGGTGTTGAGAAGCCGGAAGAGCCCCGCCGTACCGTCACCGTGGCTCGCAATGATGCTGAAGGTGTCACCTACGTGCGTATCGTCAACGCGCTCGACGCTGAAGCCGAGATTGATCTGAACCAAGTGCTTGAAGAGCTTGGTGTTTCCGCGGAATCCCGCGCTTCGGCAACCGCCACCGTGCTCGCCGGAACCGACCCGTACGCCGGTGAAATCGGCAAGGCTTCGCCAACCGTTCCGGTTGAAACCGCAATCGACCTAACCAGCGGCGCCTACACCGCCCCCTCCTGGTCCTTCACCACCCTCACCCTCCATGACTAATCGCGGAAAGCGTTTCAGCGCTACGCCGCAAAACATATGGAGGTGCGTTGGTCAATCCCACTGCCATCGATGAATAACGCGGCTTCCGAAGCAAGACTGCCATCGAGCGTAGGCTGGAGGCATGAGCAAACACCATCGTGACCGCAGCTGGGCGCCAGCACCGCAACCACTTCCCGAGAACGCGCACGTCATCGACAACCACACGCATGTGGCGTCCGTCGTGCCGTTCTCGCGGGCCATGAGCCACGAAGCGCAAGAAAAAGGACAGCCGGAAGTCCCCGTATACAGCGTCGACGAACTGCTGAACCAAGCGCAACAAGTCGGAGTCGAAGGCGTCATCGACTGCGGATGCGAACTGCCGAACCTCATGACGGCCATCGACATGGCACGCGAACACCCCCAAACCGTGCATGCGGCCATCGCCATACACCCCAACGAATCCGTGCTCCACGGTCACCGCGGGGTGCCGGGCCCAGACGGGTTGCCGCTCAAATACAAGCCATGGCACGACACCAGCTTCGAAGACGCCATGGCCGAAGTGCACCGCCTCGCCACCGCCTACCCCAACCAGGTTGTGGCCATCGGCGAGACGGGCATGGACCTCTTCCGCACCGGAGAAGCCGCCAAAGAACTGCAGCGAGAAGCCTTCCGCGCGCACATCGCGCTCGCGAAAGAACTGAACCTGCCCATGCAGATCCATGATCGCGATTCACATAAGGAAGTCATCGAAACGCTGCTGGCGGACGGCGCTCCCGAACGGACCGTGTTCCACAGCTATTCCGGTGATGCCGAAATGGGTGAGATCGCACGTGAAAACGGTTGGTATCTCAGCCTTTCGGGCACATCCAGCTATAAGGGCAACGATGGTATTCGCGAGTCGGCGCGCATTGTCGGATTGAGCCATGTCATGGTCGAAACAGATGCCCCCTACCTAAGTCCGATGCCGTATCGGGGCCGCACCAACGCGCCATACATGATCCCCTACACCCTGCAGTCGTTGGCGAATTATCTCGATAAACCGCTGACGGAAGTCGCGCAGGCAACGCGAAAGACCACGCGCGAAGTGTACGGAATCTGAACAAATTCCGAAAATCGACAGGACGGAAACGATTTATCCGAAAATAAGAGAGAGTAAGAGAAAGACAAGAGGTAAAATAAGAAAAAAACCCACAGGAAGTTTACTTCGTGCGAGATCAAGAATCGCAAGAAACAATGTGAAGATTTGACAAGACTTCGTAAGGCTCCTAACGTGCCTTTTTGCGTTTATTTTGGGGAGTGGGTTGGAAGGCCCGCCACTTGGAGGTAGCGTTATGGCTAACGAGCCAAACGAGGATGAGCCGCTGTTTCACGCAGCCACATACACGCAGGCGCCGAAGGTTTCGCACAAGGTGCTGACTAAGGAAGAGCGACAGGTGCTGATCAAGCAGCACGAGGAGAAACAGCAGGAGGCCGCCAAACTTGACCAGGTGGCCAGCAAGGGTCCCGTCGGTCGTTGGTGGAGCCGTCTGCAATCCGGTCCAAACAGAATCACGCCCGCCATGGCGATCGTGGCGTTGGGCGTGGTATATGGCGATATCGGCACCTCGCCGCTGTACACCATGCAGACGTTCCTCAACGGGCAGGGCGGACTTGCGCATGCCGACCGCGAAGCCGTGCTCGGCGTGCTTTCGTTGGTGTTCTGGTCAATCACGCTTATCACCACCGTCAAATACGTGCTGATTGCCATGCGTATCGACAACAAGGGCGAAGGCGGCATTTTCGCGCTGTACTCGTTGGTTCGAAAGTACGGTGCATGGCTTGCGATTCCTGCCATGCTCGGCGGCGCCGCGTTCCTCGCCGATTCCGTACTCACCCCGGCTGTGTCCATCAGCTCGGCAGTGGAAGGCTTGGAGACGCTGCCAGCTTTTGAAAAACTTTTTACTGAAAACAAGCAGCTGACCCTGATGATCACCGCGGCCATCATTCTGATGCTGTTCTCTGTGCAGTCGCGTGGCACCGAGCGTATCGGCAAGGCGTTCGGTTCGGTCGTGCTTGTCTGGTTCTCGTTCCTGGCGGTTGTCGGCTTGGCGAACCTCAGCCAGTATTGGAGCGTGTTCGCGGCGCTCAACCCCGTGTACGGTGTCAGATTCCTGTTCAGCAGCCATAATGCCGCCGGGCTTGCCATCATGGGTACGGTGTTCCTGTCAACCACCGGTGCCGAAGCGCTTTATTCCGACATGGGGCATGTTGGCCGTGGCAACATCTATTTCACGTGGCCGTTCATCAAAATCGCGCTTGTGCTCTGTTATTTCGGCCAAGGCGCATGGATGCTCAATCATTGGGATGATTCGGCTTACATCCGCACGCACGGTTTGAACCCGTTCTTCGAAATGATGACGCCCAGCGTGCGTTACGTGGCCGTCGTGCTTTCCGTGGTCGCGGGCGTTATCGCATCGCAGGCGTTGATCACCGGCGCGTTCACGATGGTGTCTGAAGCCACCCATCTGAACTGGATGCCGCATCTTCAGGTCCGTTACCCGGCCCGTACCCGCGGCCAGCTGTACATTCCTGTGGTCAATGCGGTGCTTTGCGTTTCCACGCTGTTGGTTTTGGCGCTATTCCGTGATTCCGAGCATATTTCCGCGGCGTATGGTCTGGCGTTGACCATCACCATGATCACTACCACCATTCTGCTTGCCGTCTACATCTGGCATTCGGGGCGTCGTATCGGAGCGGTCGTATTCACCGTGCTGTTCCTTGCGATCCAATTCATGTTCTTCTTCGCTTCCATGGCGAAGTTCCTGCATGGTGGTTGGTTCACGATGCTGCTTACCTTCGCGATTCTGCTGGTTATGTACACGTGGAACGAAGGCACGAAGCTGGAACGTGCGCAGCGTCGCCATATGCAGCCCGCCGAATGCCTACCGGTGCTGAAGCGGTTGCATGATGACGATACGATTCCGTATTTTGCCGACAATATCGTCTATCTCACGTCGGATCCGGAGACGAAGCGTATCGATACCGATATCTTCTTCTCGATTTTCGCCGACCATCCAAAACGTGCCCGCGCTTGGTGGGCTGTTTCCGTCGAGACTGCCGATGAGCCGTTCACCCGCGAGTATTCGGTTGAGAATTTCGGTACGGATTATATGTTCCGTGTTCGCATTCGGCTTGGTTTCAAGGTTTCTCAGTCGATTCCAGCTTACATTCATCAGATCATGAACGATTTGTCGAAGTCGGGGGATCTGCCGAGGCAGGAAAGCCGCTATCCGAAGCTTGATGCTGATCCGAATATCGGTCCGATTCGATATGTGCTGATACACAAGGCGCTTATGCCTGAGTCGAAGGTGTCGCAGCGTGGCGCGATTTCTTTGGAAGTCAAGTATGCGATTCGTCATTTTGCGGGATCTCCGGTCAAATGGTTCGGCCTTGCGCCTTACAATCCGCTGATTGAGATACAGCCGCTGTTCCTCGCGACTCAGCGTCCTCCGCGGCTAAAGCGTGTGTGAAACAAGCCGTGAAACGGGCTGCGTGATGATGGCGATCGTATCTGCCATCGTCGCGCAGCCCGTTTTCGTAGGGCATTTTGTAGGTTTTTGCATGGTCTTATCTCGAAGAATCGTTGGAATCACGCTGTTTTTCGCACGCTATAAGCAATGTCGATAGCCATATGCGCGCGTTGCATTACAAGCCCTGTAGAGTAATCAACCATGTGCAGATTACTTGGATTCGCGGCAGCCGGAAGCAACACCAGTCTCAATGGCGTGCTCGGCATGCAGGCCGTACGCGATTTCCGGAATCTGAGCGAAATCCACAACGATGGCTGGGGCTCCGCGCTGGTCACCGTGCCGAGCGAGTCGCCGTACCTGCGTGACGGTGGCGCTCCCACCCCGGAAACCGGCACCGCCGTCTACAAGAACACGATCGCAGCCCGACATGATCCGATTTTCGACGAGCTTGCGAACACTCCGGCTCGTGGAGGCCTGTGGCACCTGCGTTTGGCCAGCTCGAACCTGCCGTTGATTCTCGAAAACCAGCAGCCGTTCTACGCCAACGGATTGAGCTTCATCCACAATGGCGATATTTCCGACGATCAGGGTCGCAACATCATCACCAACCGCGCGTTCCCGGTCGATCCCAACATCGTGCAGTCCACTGGCGGCCGTTCCGATTCCGCCATTTTCTTCGCAGTGATCCTGCAGTACATCGGTTTTGGTTTCGCACTCGACGAGGCGGTCGCGCAGGCGGTGCGCGAACTGCGCAAAAGCTATCCGAAGTCCAGCTACAACTGCATGATCCAGAGCCAAGACCAATTCATCGCTCTGTGCGCGGCCGGTCGTGAGGTCACGTCCAAGCGCATTGTGGAAATCTATGACCAGTACGGCCGTGGCGACCAGGCGCATGACTATCGTGTGATGCGCTATCGTACGCTCGGTGAATCCGAAGCGGATCAGGCTGCAGGCCAGCCGAAGGGCGTGGTTGTGGCCAGCTCCGGTTTCGATCAGTGTGCCGAAGATGGCTGGACTCGTTTGGAAAACAATCAGATGATCGTTGCTTCCAACCGTACCGGCGCATTTCGTGTGCGTTCCATCTGAAATCCGTAATCTGAAATCCGTATTTCGGAATTTTTCGGCTGAAACTTTCATCGGGGATTTCCAGTTTTTTTTTCGACCGGATTCAGCATGCGGCAATCGTCATACAGCGCCTAAGATAGGCGGTATGACAACCGGATATATTCCTACACTCGCCCAAGTTGACGAACTGCATCGAAAAATCGCGCAATCGCAAGCCGCATACGATTTGATTCACGGACATTGCGTAGTCGTCGCCGACATCGCACGTCGCATGGCACGCAGGCAGAATGCACTGTTCACCCGCCGCTGCACACTACCGGACGATGCCCCTGAAAAAGCGGGCGATTTCGGCCTTAGGCTTACGCAAGACGGCAATGGAAGCGAATCGTTCGGTATGCTTCGCATCCCCTCCATTCCATCATCGGACGGGCTTACGGGTGGGACCGTTCCGCCGAGGCTGATCGACGAGCATCTGGTGGTGATCGGTGGTCTGCTGCATGATATCGGCACGTATTTTCTGCTCAAGCAAGACGGTTCCGACGGTGGACCGCTGAAATTCGACGGTCCGAATTACGTGCGGCATGGGCTTAAAGGCTACGAATATTTGTTGAATGAGGGTGTTGACGAGTCTATCGCGCAGTTCGCGCGCAACCACACCGGTGTGGGACTCACCAAAGAAGCGGTGGAATCGCAAGGATTGCCATTGCCTCCGGCCGACTATGTGCCCATGAATCTTGAGCAGGAAGTGGTGATGGTGGCCGACAAGTACAACAGCAAGTCGATTCCGCCGAAGTTCCTGACGGCCGAAGCCTATGCGCGCAAGGCGGCCCGTTTCGGCGAAAGTAACAGGCGCGAATGGCTGCGGCTGCTCGAACGATACGGCGTGCTTGACGTCACGCCGCTCGCCGAGCAGTACCACATGCGTATCGTCGAGTAGGGCAGACCGTTTCCAGAACACGCAAGCCCTTTGGAATTTGGCGAAAACCAGAATTCCAAAGGGCTTACCTATGGGCGCACGAAAGAGTCTATGTCCGTGCGCCCGTTGCACTAGGCGGCTAGTCGAGTTCCACGCTGTGCTCCATCGCATCGGCGATCTCCGGATTGGTGGTCACCACGATGATGGCGCGCTTGCGGTCGGCATCGCGCTTGAACTTCTTCAACAGATCCAACACCACGGCCGCATCGTCGGCATCCAATCCAGCGGTCGGCTCGTCGGCGATGATCACTTCAGCCTCGCAGCTCAGCGCACGAGCGATGGCCACGCGGCGCTGGTTCAGTTCGCTTACTTCGCCGACTGCCAGGCCGGACGTCACTTCGGCGAAGCCCACGCGCTTGAGCAGTTCGCGGGCGATCACAGGCTTCGGCTTGAGGAAGTTGCGGTTCGACGCATCCATGGCGTACAGTACATTGCTTTCCGCGTCGAGGTCGGGGCGGAAAGCGAAACGTTGCGGAATGAATCCGATGCGGTGTCCCAACATTTCGACCGGTTCGACGTCGCTCAGGTTGGTGCTTTTGTGCATCACGTTGCCGCGGTCCGTGCGTACCATGCCGACCATGGTGGCCAGCAACGCCTGATGCTGTTCGCGATCCTCCGCGTCCACGAGCACCGCATGCGTGGCGCCCGCATGGAACGACAGCGACAGGTCGTCGAGAATATTGCGGCCGGTCTTGCGATTGGTCACGGTCACATGATCGAGTGCGAACGTCGGATTCGCTTTGAAGAAAAACGCATCCTTTTTGCGATGATGCTTGATTTCGCGGTCGAGCTGTGAGGAGACGCTGGTTGCGGAATCGGCTTTCACCATTTCATGCGATTCCAGCACGGTCGGTTCGTCGGAAGAACGCAAGGCAAGCGTTTCCTTCACCTGATTCGCATTGTTGGCGACCACATTCGAACCATCCGCAGTATCAGCAGCAGTTGCAGCGTCATCTGCAACTTCGGTGGTATCTGCATTATCTGCAGATACCACAGCATCGCCGTCGGCAGCTACTGCAGTATCGCCATCGTTTACATCGTCGGAAATTTCCGCGCCGTCAGTTGCGGCAATTTCGATATCTGCATTGTCATCGTCGTATACCACCGCAAAATCGATGGATTCAATGGAATCAGCGGAAGATGCGTCAGCTGCAATATCGTCAGTCGCAACATCATCGACGGTCTCGTTTGATGCGGTCTCGGCAGTCTCGTCGACCACGGTCTCGTCGAGGTTCTCGTTCTTATCATTCATGTTGTCGCTCATGCCTTCACCTCCGAGCGTTCCTCAAACAGTTGGTTCAGGTTGAAGCAGGCCACGCGCGCGAATGCCACGATGCCAAGCACCAGGCATGCGCCCAAGCCGTACCAGATCACGTTCCACACCGAAGCGGACGTCATCGACACAGCCTGCCCGCCGGCCCATGCGGTGCCGATCGGCTTCGCCAACAGCGCGCCCGCAACCAAACCGACAATCCAACCCGGAACCGTCATCATGAACGTTTCCAGCATGAACTGCCATCCCAAACGGCCCTTGGTCACACCTGTGATCATCGCCATGCCGATCTCATCGCGGCGGCCGCCAATCGCAGCACATGCAATCAATGCCAGCAAAGCGATGCCACCGACAATCGTCACGGCAATCAGCATGATGCGCGCTGCCGAAGCGGCGGAATCAAGCGGCTCGATCGACTTCTTGTAAGCGGTAAGCGACGGCGAGGTGATCTCGTACGTCTTCGTGTCCAACTTGGCCTTCTTCACCAAGCGCACGAACGTGTTGTAGGTGGAAGGATTCGCCAGCGAGAAGATGATATTCAGATTCGGAATGGCCCATCCCGTGGCCTCCGTCGTGTCAAGCCCGTTCTTGGCGAAGTTGATATACGTCGTGTAGATCACGTTCTCACGATTGTCCTTTGCGTATTTCGCGTCGGATCCGTTGCCTTCCGGCACGTCGCTGTCGTATTCGTAAATGCCGCGCACGGTGAACGTGTATGTGTCGGAAGCCTTCGACGGATTGCCGACCGTCACTTTGTCGCCGACCTTGAGATTGTTCTTATCGGCCAGCGCCCGCGAAATGAGTACGCCGTCGCTCTGCGTCTTATAGCTCAGATGCTTGCCTTTGACTACCTTGTAGTAGCCGTAGTCGTTGACTTTCGCGGCGTCCAACGTGTAGAACGCCTGCAGGGTCAGGTTGCCGCCGGTCTTGTCTTCGCTGGTGTCGTTTTTCGCGGCGATCGCCTGCAACGACTTGCTTTCGCGCACCGGCACCGATGTTGCCAACGTGTAATTGAAGGTCACGTTGTTGCTCTGTGCGGCCGTTGCATACGTGCTGTACTTTTCCCACGTCAAGTACTTGTCGGTATAGCTGGAATCGGCACCGTCGCGCTTGGCTTGTGTTTGCGCGTTCGGCCGAATCACCGCCGTGGCTTTTTGCGACTGGTATGTTTCATTATTGGCGGTGTCGTCGGCTCGAATCACTGCCAAGTCCACGGCAGCCGAGAAAGACACCAGTAGTGCGAGTAGGGCGATCAGCGCGGTGCGCCATTTGACGCGACCAAGCGCCGCCCATGCGTTCTTGAGAACGAACATGCGGTACTTCTCCAGTTCTCTGTTATAGCGCGCCGGCGCATGCCGACGTCAGCGTTGGCCGGGACGCGCGCTCCGCAGCAAGGCAGGCCCGTAGCGCATGATGCGTCCCGTGCAATCATCTTGTGCTTCCAACGTGATTGTTTTCTTGCGCAACACTGTTATACCCCTGCATGAAGTCTGAATGATTCCTGAAAAGTGATTCCAGAGAATAAGCGTTGAGCATGGTTGCGGCACTCGCTACGATGGAATCGATGACTTCCGAACAGATTACGAATACCGGTTCCGTGTCGGGCGATTGTGGCTCGGCTCAGGCTCGTGCGCGAACTCATGTGCAGGCTTATGTGCAGACTCAGGCTCGGCAGAATGGCTCGGCCAAGGATGGTTCGGCTACGAATGGTCCAGCCAGGAATGATTCGGCCAAGGGCGGTCCGTCCGGGCAGAAACATGGCCTGCAGCGGTGCCACGCGATGCTGCGTCCTGCATCGCGTCACGCGTTATTGCCGTGGCTTACGTCGATTATCGGCGTCGCGTCCGCACTATGCCTGGTGATTGCGTGGTTCCCCTCCACGGTGTGGAATACGCCGATCGTCAGCAGCGATGCCCCCGCGCATTACTATTTCATTCACCGTCTGCTTGACGAGGGATTGGGGGCGGCTCTGCATTTGTGGCCGCATGATTCGTTTTATCCGCCGTTGTTTCACATCTGTGCTTACCTTGTGATTAAGATCGCGGCGCTGTTCGGCGTGCAATGTTCGATCTACGCGGCATTCAATATCACGTGGATCATTGCTTCGGGCGTGATTTTCCCTGCCGGAATGCTGGTATTATGCAGGTATTTCCTGCAACGTTGGAATCGCGGTAATCCAATTTCCAATCCAATTTCACGTATTTCTCAAGCATCGTCTACGCCTGAATCGTCGTCCGTATCTGAATCGTCGAATGTTTCAAATCAGCAGGTATCGTCAGCTGTGAATCGGCAATATAACGTCACTTTCGACGCTACTTTCGTTCTGCGGAATCTGATTGGACTGTTCGTGCCCGTGCTTGCCGTCAGCTCGGTGTGCCACCCGTACGGACTGCTGAATGCCGGTCCGCTGATCGCATTCGGTTTCGCCACGTCGCTGCTGCCGTTCCTCATCGCCGCCACATTGCGCTTGTTCGATGCGATCGCCGCGCGCGAGCATATAGCAAAATGGCTTGCGATCGCTGCTGTCGCAGGCGTGGTTTGCCTCGTTGCGCACCCGCGTATCGCATTCACGTATGCTCTGATTCTGGTGCCGTTCATTGTGCTGCGCTTGCCGTGGAAGCTGATTCTTGGCGCGTTCATTGCCATGTGCGTCGGTGCGGTGGCGTTTGTGGCGTTGATGCTGACGTCGTTCAAATCGGACCGTTGGGCGAATCCCGCTTCCTGGTTCCATAGCCATCAGCCGTCCAAGAATTTGTGGGAGTCGATTTCGTTCTGTCTCACGGATGGGCTTGACGGTTTTCCTGCGATTCTGTTCGCACTGTTGCTGATTGCGGGAACTGCGGCCGCTTTCGTTTGCGCTTCCCGCCGCGCGGCTGCGCGTGCTTCGGATTCGTTTTCGTCGGCTGCTTCCACTGTGGTTCCCGTGGCTTCTGCTGATGTCGATGTTGATGCTTCGACTTCTGATATTGCGGTTTCCGCCGCTGATTCCCCGGTTTCCGTTTCCTGTCCGCCACCTGCGTCGCACTCCAACGCCACTGATGCCGCGTCCGCGTCGTCCGAATCATCTCGACTTCGTCGCAACGATCGCCTGCGTGACGTGATTGCGTTGACGGCCGCATTCCTGCTGGTCGCACTGGTGTATGTGTGCACGGTCACGCTGGTCGGCGCGTTGCCGAATATCATCAGCGCTCCGTGGTATCGCGATGAAAACCGTATTATGACCATGCTTCCGCTGGTCGCGCTGCCGCTGCTTGTCATTGGAATCAACGCTCTTGCCGAATGCGTTTCCGCGTGCGCCGCATCCGCTTCTTTCGCTCCTTCTGCATCGTCCTTTTCCACGAAGAATAGTGCTTCTTCCGTTCCTTCCCTTTCTTCTGCGTCTGCTGTTTCTTCCGTGAAGAACGTTTCTTTCGCTTCCAATTGGATCGTCCTAATCGCCGTATTCTTTGTGATTGCGATACTTGCGGTTTCCGCGCAGATCGTATGCCCATCGCGTTCCGCGGCTCGCGACACGATCATCGCGCATTCCAGTCTGAACCAAAGCGACCCCAACGAGCAGCTCACCGAGCAAAAGATCGCTGTGCTGCGCAAGGTCACGGAACGTACGGGCACCCAGGCCACCATCATTTCCGATCCGTTGAACGGTTCGATGTATGCGGAGACGCTGTTCAACGCGAACATGTTGTATCCGATCATCAATGCGCGCACCGATGTGCCATCCGCTCCGTTCGGCAAAGTGGAGACCGCGTTTGCTTCCGGCGATGCGCAGCAGGTGCTCGGCACGGTATGTCCGCTGACCGACGCTCCGGAATACTTCCTTACGATGGGCGACCAGGCGCAGAGTCTGCAGTCATTCCCGTATCGCGCCCAGTACGATTCCTTCCACAATGAGGAATTGATTGATACGTATGTGGATGGCGGCACGTTGGTGAAGGTTGCCGATTATTCGCAATACGGCCAGGGTTGGGCCCTCTACCGTTTCGGTTGCGCCGATTAATCGATTTTTGGCTGCGCTGCCTTGTTCTGCCGTCGCTTGCACGCGCATATGCAAAACCGCACTTTCGATCAGTTGGGATCTGAATGTGTTCAGGACAACGATCGGCGGTGCGGTTTCGTTTATCTGCTTTCTTCTGTTTCTCCTATTTCAGCTTTCGGCTGGGAGGTTTTCTCGGATGGGTTGGCTTGGGGGATGGGCCGTAAACGGATAGTGTGGTTGCGACACGCCAGGATGTTGGTTTGCGATGAGGTGTTTCAGGGTTTTTCCGACGGTCTTTCGCCACGTGATGGCGTCCGCAGCCCGTTTTTCCCGTGTTTTCGACACGCCGACGCTTTCCAGTGTTTGCAAGGGTTCGCGTCTTGTTTCGTCATGCCCGATTTGCGTGGAATGGGATTGTGCTGTAAGTTTATCTCTTGCTGCCGCTCGGCGAGTGGTTCCCCGGTTGGGGTGCCTCGAGGCGGGTGAGCGGT